>Ga0209345_10000026_pt1 | contig 276963 bp, 262 predicted proteins | sample Cruoilmetagenom7_FD_187294 | JGI IMG/M metagenome (GOLD analysis project Ga0209345, IMG submission 187294) | Oil polluted marine microbial communities from Coal Oil Point, Santa Barbara, California, USA - Sample 7 (SPAdes) (version 2) | ecosystem: Environmental > Aquatic > Marine > Oil seeps ... | reverse complement strand
GCTGCGTGTCATAGGCTGTGAGGCCCGCAAAGATCAGCACACCGATTGCAGAGATAGCAAAGGTCAATGCAGGGTTCGGGAAGAAGATGCTGACGATCGACGCAACGATCAGGCCGATTACACCCATGATCAGGAAACTACCCCAAGCGGAGATGTCCTTTTTCGTGGTGTAGCCCCAGATCGACAGACCCGCAAAAGCGATTGCTGTTACAAGGAAGACCTGAATGATCGAAAAGCCGGTGTAGACAAGGAAGATCGAGCTGATCGATACACCCATCACCAGTGCAAATGCGTAGAATACCAGCTGCGCGGTGGCCGCTGACATCCGGTTGATCCCTGCGCTAAAGCCAAAGATGAACGCAAGCGGGGCGAACATAACAACCCATTTCAACGGGGATGCATAAAGCGCCTGACCAAGACCGGTCAGATACTGACCTTCGCGCAGTGCCATTGTTGCACCGGCTGGATCGGATGTGACCGCCAAGCCTGAAATCGCCCAAGCGGCGGCGAAGGTGATCAGCATGCCTACGGACATCGTGCCGTAGACTTTGCTCATGTGTGCGCGCAGGCCCTCATCAATCGCGGCTGTGCGGCTTCCGGCACTGGTCCGGATTGTATTCACGTCTGCCATTTAAAACTCCCTAAAAAGTGGCCCGCGCTAGAAGTTTTCGGCGGGGTTACGCGTAATATCGGGTGCCGGCCGTCTCTTTTCAAGGTTTTTTGCTCAGGATTCTGAACTTGGTTAGCGGGTCCATGAAGTCGGAGCGTCCCAGATTGGCCGCGCGGCCTCTTTGCGGGCCTGAGCGCGGCTTATCCCTATGTCTTGCAACTGGTTTTCGGAAAGCGAGGTCAAAGCCTTTCGGCTGCGTCCGAGCGCCAGAAGATTAAGCAAAGAGAGCCGTGAGGTGGCGCGCAGAGAACGCGGTGTCTGATGGAGGGGAGTTGAAGGGTAAATACGCATTAGGAATCTCCAGTATTTGTGATGTGATTGGTCGAACTCATATTGATGCTTGATATATGGGGCCTGCTGTCGCATCATTAAAACGAATGTTTTTGATGCGGCTCATTTGAATTGGTGATGTATGCGCAATCTTGATCTAGCGACCCTGCGATCCTTGGTGGCCGTTGCCGATGCGGGCGGCGTCACGCGCGCTGCCGGGTTTTTGCATTTGACGCAATCCGCAGTGTCCATGCAGCTTAAACGGCTGGAGGAGTTGCTTGACGTCCAACTACTGGATCGGAGCGGTCGCACCATCGCGTTCACGGCCAGCGGCGACCAGTTGCTGGGATATGCGCGCCGCATGGTTGCGATGAATGACGAAGTGGTGCTGCGTCTGACTGCGCAGGAATACGCGGGCACCCTGAGGCTTGGCGTGCCGCATGACATCGTTTATCCGGCGATTCCGCAGGTCCTTAAGCAATTCAACAGCCTCTTTCCGGCGATCCGCATTGTGCTGGAATCCTGCCATACACACACGCTCAAAGAGATGTTTGCGAAGGGGGAATGCGATGTCATTCTCACCACGGAGACGTCTGTCGGTAATGGCGGGGTGACCTTGGCGCAAAGGCCTATGCATTGGATCGGCGCGGCGGGTGGGGCGGCATGGCGACAACGCCCCCTGAACATTGCCTTCGGTCGGTTATGTACGTTCCGCCCGCAAGTTGTGGCGGCGCTTGATGGTGCGGATATTCCTTGGCAGATGCTGGTCGAGACGGACAATGACAGTGCAATCCATGCCACCGTGAGTGCCGATCTCGCAGTGCATACGGCGATTGAAGGGACCGAGGCGCAGCAGTTGGTTCGAATCGATCACGGCGGCGCTCTACCCGAATTGCCTGCGCAGATGATCAATCTCTACAAATCCGAAGGTGCCGTGTCGGAACCGCTGGAACAGCTGATTTCTCTGTTGAAGGCACGGCTTGCCAGCAACTGAGCGGGGACGGGGGCATCGCATGCACAGAAGTTACCCAACATTTGATATCCACTCCTGCTGTCGCATTTTCTAGAGTGGTATTGCGCCTAACACATTGAAATTAATATAGTTTAAACGATTCCTCGTGGGGGAGGTGCCGTCGCCCTGAATGCGCATAAGTGCGCCGAAAACTGACGGCTATGGTGCCGTTGGGCGTATTACTGCGCGCCTCCGCACAGGTCCTTTGCGGGTCAGCATCGATTGAGTATGCTATACCATTGAGGACTATAGACGTTTGTACCTTTTCGCTCTGCCAGCCGAAGAAATGACAGACGCTGGTTTTGGCGCAGAGTAAGAAAGCAGGCTATCGACATGGCTCATATCGTTGACACTCACGTAGGCAAAAAAATCCGACAGCGGCGCTGGTTGATTGGTATGACACAGCAGCAACTGGCCGAACTTGTCGGTATCAAATTCCAGCAGATCCAGAAGTATGAAACAGGCGCAAATTGGGTCAGCGCCTCGCGGCTTTGGGATATCGCAGCCGCGTTGGGCATTCCTGTCTCTTCCTTTTTTGAAGGGGTGCCAGATGCCGAAGCGCCTTCTCCCAACCAACAATGTGCTGTGCCGCATGATCTGTTGGAGGATAAGGAAGCGGTGGAGCTGGTGCGGTCCTACTATGCCATTCCGAAAAGCCAGCGCCGACGCTTGTTCGAGCTGGCGCGTGTGCTGGGTGATGAGCCCTGAATGCCTCAACTCGATTAGGAAGACCGATTTATGTGTCTGCGTCTTGCGTGGCGCCGACATGAGTGAGACTTAGCCTATATGAAAATTGATACCGAATTGAGCCAAGAGCTTTGCCGTGTGGCGGACCTGATGGCAGACGCTGCCCGTGCGGTGATCCTGCCCTATTTTCGCAGCAGTGATCTGGGGGCGGACAATAAGCTTCCGGGCGGGTTTGATCCTGTAACGGTTGCTGACCGAGCCGCAGAGGTGGCGATGCGCGATATTCTCGCGCAGCACCGTCCTCAGGACGCTATCTTGGGCGAAGAGCTTGGCAGTACAGCCGGTACAAGCGGGCTGACATGGGTGCTTGACCCCATCGACGGGACGCGGGGATTTATTTCCGGCACACCAACATGGGGTGTCTTGATCGCTGTTGGTGGTGATGACGGGCCGTTGATTGGTATCGTGGATCAGCCCTATATCGATGAGCGGTTTATCGGCACACCTGAGGGCGCGACGCTGATCCGAGGAGACAACCGCCAGAGCCTGCATACCCGCGCCGCACGCCCGCTGTCCGAAGCGATCATTTTCACGACATTCCCTGAAGTCGGTAGCGCGGAGGAAGGCGCGGCATTCCGGGCCGTTGCAAGCCGTGCACGTTTGGCGCGGTATGGCATGGATTGTTATGCCTACGCGCTAGTTGCCTCGGGGCAGGTGGATTTGGTAATCGAAGCGGGGCTGAACTCCTATGACATTCAAGGTCCTTTGGCGCTGATCGTTGCAGCGGGTGGTGTTGTGACAGACTGGACCGGCGGTCCGGCCCATAACGGGGGCCGTGTGATTGCAGCAGCCAACGCCGCAATCCACGCCGAAGCGCTCGCAATCTTGCGAAAGTCTCTAGCTTCATGAGCATGATTCTTCTGCGCGGTGCGGAAACCATCCTGACGATGGACGATGCGCGCCGCGAACTGGCAGGCGCTGATATCTTGCTGGAAAATGGTGTCATCGCGGCGATCGGCACCGCGCTGGAGGTCCCTGAAGGCGCCGAGGTTGTCGATGTGTCCGGCTGTTTGGTGACACCAGGGTTGGTCAATACGCACCACCACCTTTATCAAAGCCTTACCCGCGCTGTGCCGGGAGGGCAGGATGAGCTGTTGTTCGGCTGGTTGCGCACGCTGTATCCGATCTGGCAGCGTTTCACGCCGGATCACATGCATGTCTCAGCGCAGGTCGGGCTGGCCGAGCTTGCGCTGTCGGGCTGCACGCTAAGCTCTGATCACCTGTACCTTTACCCCAACGGCTCGCGGCTGGAGGATACCATCCATGCCGCAGCGGAAATCGGTTTGCGGTTTCATCCCACGCGCGGCGCGATGAGCATTGGCGAAAGCAGTGGCGGCTTGCCGCCCGACGCGCTGGTGGAAAACGAAGAGGCTATTCTGGCCGATTGCATCCGTGTGATCGATGCCTTCCACGACCCCGACGAAGGCTCCATGTGCCGCGTCGGAATTGCGCCCTGTTCTCCCTTTTCGGTCAGCACGGACCTGATGCGCAACGCCGCGATTCTGGCGCGGGACAAAGGCGTGATGCTGCATACCCATCTGGCCGAAAATGATGAGGATATTGCTTATTCGCTGGAGAAATTCGGCTGCAGGCCAGGACAGTACGCCGAAAGCCTCGGGTGGGTTGGGCCGGATGTGTGGCACGCGCATTGCGTAAAGCTCGACCCTTCCGAGATTGCGCTTTTTGCCGGCACAGGCACCGGGGTCGCCCATTGTCCGTGCTCCAACTGCCGCTTGGGCAGTGGCATCGCGCCGCTGCGTGCAATGAGGGATGCAGGCGTGCCGGTAGGAATCGGCGTTGACGGATCGGCCAGCAACGATGCAGGCAATCTGGTGGCCGAGGCGCGGCAGGCGATGTTGCTACAGCGCGTCTCTCTCGGGGCTGATGCGATGAGCGCGCGCGAAGCGTTGGAGATCGCCACGCGAGGCGGTGCGGATGTGCTGGGCCGACCTGATTGCGGCAGATTAGCAATTGGCAAGAGGGCAGATATCGCCATTTGGGACATGTCGGGCGTGCAGTCGGCGGGATCATGGGACCTGTCTGCGCTGCTTCTTGCCGGCCCGACCACGGTACGCGATTTATATGTTGAAGGTCGCGCGGTAGTCCGAAATGGACAGATTAAAACCATAAATATGCCTCAACTCCTGAGCAGACAAAGGAGGTTGGCAACCGCTCTACAGGAGTAAACATGAGACAGCGTATTTTAGGTACCTGCCTTGTCGTGTCACTCGCGACATTCGCAATCACCAGCCCGGCACCGCAGGCGCAGCAAGCCAAGCTCGAAAACGCAAGCGCCTCAATTGGCGCGCGATCCGCCAGCGCGCAAATCAACGCAATCCGCGCGCGGGCCAACCTGCACAAAGTGCGGCGCAGCGCAAAGCTGGATGCAGTTGCCTTGGCCCATGCGAAAGATATGGCCAGACATAAGTTCATGAGCCACACCAGCAGCGATGGCTCTGATCTACGCGACCGTGTTGCGCGTGTGGGATATAAATGGTGCAGCCTTGCTGAAAATGTCAGCCGCGGATACCGGACCGAAGCGCGCGCGATCGAAAACTGGCGTCAGTCGCCGGGTCACTATCGCAACCTGACCAACAAAAAGGTCAAGGAATTCGGGCTGGCCAATGTGGACGGTTTTCGTGTGATGGTGCTTGGGGCCAGCCGTTGCTGATCCGCAGCTAAAAGCAGAATGCTTTAGCCTCTGACGGCTCTCCCTGCGATATAGGTCGCCCGCACGGCGCGGTCGTCGCCCAACATGAGCGTGGCAAATACATCTTCCCACACAGAGCCTGAGCGGTTGGCGCGTTGCGTGATGGCAGCCGTCGATCGCAGATCAAGCACAACAAGGTCGGCGTAGTGCCCTGGGGTTAAGGTGCCGATTTGATCCCCCAGATGCAGGGCATTGGCTGACCCTGCTGTCGCCAGCCACATCAATTGGGCCGCATGCAGCGCGTGTCCATGGCGCTGTGCGGCCTCATAGGCAGCCGCCATGGTGCGCAGCATGGAAAACGATGACCCGCCACCGGTATCAGTGGCCAACCCCAGAGGGATGCCGCGTGCGGCCAGTGCAGGCAAATCCAGCGATCCTGACCCGATAAAGGCATTCGATGTCGGGCAATGGATGACGCGGCCTTGAACCTCGGCCAGCCGGTCTACTTCTCGTGGGGTCAGGTGAATCGAATGACCATAAAGTCCACGTTCACCCAACAGGCCATGCGCCTCATAGGTATCCAGATAATCACGCGCGTCAGGGTATAGGCTGCGCACCCATTCAATCTCGTCCGTTTGCTCGCTCAGATGCGTTTGCATCAAACACTCGGGATGTTCGGCCCAAAGTGCGCCAAGCGCGGACAGCTGCTCTGGCGTTGAGGTGGGCGAAAAGCGTGGCGTGATGGCGTATTGAGCGCGGCCCTTGCCCTGCCAGCGCTCAATCAGCGCCTTGCTGTCGTCATATGCCGATTGCGCCGTGTCGCGCAGATCATCAGGCGCGTTCCGGTCCATGCAAGTCTTGCCCGTGACCACCGCTTGCCCGCGTGCTTCGGCGGCGCGAAACAGCGCCTCGGCGCTATGCGGATGGATGGTGGCATATGACGCGACAGTGGTGGTGCCGTTGGCGGCTGTAAGGTCCAGATAGCGGGCTGAAATCGCTTCGGCATAGGCCAGATCGGCAAACCGCGCCTCTTCGGGGAAGGTATAAGTGTTAAGCCAGTCAATCAGCCGCTTGCCCCAGCTCGCGATCATGGCGGTCTGAGGATAGTGCACATGCGCATCCACAAAACCCGGACAAATCAGATCGTTGCCGTAAGAGACGACGCGCGCCTGCGGATGCGCGGCTTTCAGGGTGTCGGCATCGCTAACGGCGGCAATTTTCGCCCCGTCCAGCAGCACTGCTCCTGCGGAATTGATCTTTACACAATCCTCCCACGGTGCGTGAAAAGGATCACCCTGAAAGGTGAGGATTTGGCCGGTAAGAAGGAGCGTTTCTGTCATGTCTTGCGTTGTACCGGTTTAATCTGCCCAGGCAATGGGCAGGTGTGCTTGCCCAAGTGTAATATGGCGCACGCGCGCCATTGTGGTCTTTGCTGCGCCTGCTTATGTTGCCGCAAACTCAGGGGGGAATTCGCATGTCGGATCACGAACAACAGGTAGAAAACCACCCCGAAGAAAATGAACCCGAAGCCTATGTGCTGGGTAAGCGCGATGTGTCTGCGATTCTCTATGCGGTAGAGATCGACGATCGCGACAAACTGATTGAGCTGATGGAGCCGTTGCACGCGGCCGACATCGCCGACCTTCTTGAACAAATCAGCTCGTTCGATCGGGCGCGTTTGATCCGGCTTTATGATCTGGAATTCGACGGGGACATCCTGTCGGAACTTGATGAGTCAGTGCGCGACGAAGTTATTGCCTTGCTCACGCCGCAGGTGCTGCAAGAAGCCATGCGTGAGCTGGACAGCGATGACGTTGTCGACATCATCGAGGATCTGGAAGACGCCCAGCAAGCGACGATCATGGACGCGCTGGATGACGTGGACCGCGCCGCCGTCGAGCAGGCGCTGGCCTATCCTGAATACTCTGCTGGTCGTTTGATGCAGCGCGAAGTCGTGATGGCGCCCGAACACTGGACGGTTGGGGCGGCAATCGACCATCTGCGCGCCACGCCCGAAGACGAATTGCCCGACCAATTCTATCACATCATCATCGTTGATCCGCGCCTGCACCCTGTCGGGAATGTGACGCTGGGCAAACTGATGCGTTCCAAGCGTGAGACCCCTTTGGCTTCGCTGATGGAAGAGACATTTCAAATCATTCCCGCGCTGCGCGCCGAAGGGGATGTGGCCTATGCGTTCAACCAGTATCATCTGATTTCGGCGCCGGTGGTTGACGAAGATGGCCGCCTGATCGGTGTGATTACCATCGACGATGCGATGGCCGTACTGGATGAAGAACACGAGGAAGACATCCTGCGCCTTGCGGGTGTGGGCGATGGCTCCCTGTCCGACCGCGTGATCGAGACGACCAAGCAGCGTCTGCCGTGGCTGGCCGTGAACCTTGTCACAGCGATTGCCGCTTCCATGGTGATTTCGCAGTTCGAGGTGGCGCTGGCGCAGATTGTAGCCTTGGCGGTGTTGATGCCGATTGTTGCCTCGATGGGCGGAAACGCAGGCACGCAAAGCCTGACGGTGGCCGTGCGGGCACTGGCGACGAAAGACCTCACCGGCTCAAACGTGTGGCGGGTTATCCGGCGTGAATGTCTTGTTGGCTTAATCAACGGATCGATATTTGCGGTCGTGATGGGCGTCGTGGGCGTGATCTGGTTTGGCTCACCGGCGCTGGGCTATGTGATTGCCACTGCGATGGTGATTAACATGGTGGTCGCAGGTCTTGCGGGCACGGGTATCCCGATCCTGCTGGAACGCGCTGGCGTTGATCCTGCGCTGGCGTCGGGTGCGTTTGTGACGACTGTGACAGACGTGGTCGGCTTTTTTGCCTTTCTTGGACTGGCGGCAGCGGTGTTGCTGTGACGCTGGCGGCTGAAAAGGATGCAGCCCGCAAGGCCGCTTTTGCGCGGCGCAAGCCGTTGTTTGATCAAGCTACCGCCGCGCAGGCGGGCTATCTAAGCGAAGTCTTGGCGGGCTACCGCGGCGTTTCCGTGTCTGGTTTCATGCCCATCCGAACCGAGATTGACCCACGTGCCGCAATGGCTGAGGCCGCGGCTTATGGCGATGTGGGCGTGCCGGTAATCCAGCGCGCGGCGCAACCGCTCAAATTTGCACGCTGGACGCCGGATGCTGAAATGGTCGCAGGGCCATTCGGTGCCTATGTCCCTGCCAATCTTGAGTATTTTGAGCCCGAGATCCTTATTGTCCCACTGCTGGCTTTTAACAGGCAAGGTGGGCGATTGGGCTATGGTGGTGGATTCTATGACCGCACATTGGAAATGCTGCGGGCGCGTCGGGCAACGCTTGCAATCGGTTTTGCCTTTGCTGGACAAGAAAGCGATGACATCCCGTTGGAGCCGACAGACCAGCCGCTTGATATGGTCGTCACCGAGGCGGGCGTGATCGAGACAGCTTGACGGGTCCGGAAGGTCGGGGAGATGACGGTCGCGTAACAACAACACTGCGCCGCGTCATCATCCTTGCCTCTTGCAGAGCAGGGCGCAGAGCCGTAACGCTGAGCAAATGAAAATACTCTTTCTTGGTGATGTGATGGGCCGCGCTGGGCGCCGCGCCATCACCGATAATCTGGCCCGTTTGCGCAGCGAATGGAAGCTCGATTTCATTGTGGTGAACGGTGAGAACGCCACCTCCGGCATGGGGCTTTCTGCGGCTCACGCCAAAGATCTGCTTGAGGCAGGGGCTGACTGTCTGACGTTGGGCGATCATGCCTTTGATCAAAAGGATATGCTGGCCTTCATCGAGCAGGAACCGCGTATCATCCGGCCGCTCAACTTCTCGAAGAACGCACCGGGCAAGGGTGCGCGTCTGTTCAAAACCCGCACCGGCAAGCAGGTGTTGGTCACGCAGGCCTTGGGGCAGGTGTTTATGAAGCGCCCGTATGACGATCCTTTTTCGGCGCTGGATACGGTGTTTAAAACCCATCCGCTGGGTGGCATGGCCAATGCGATCATCGTGGACATCCATTGCGAGGCGACGTCTGAGAAGATGGCCACGGGCCATTGGTGTGATGGCCGCGCATCGCTGGTGGTGGGCACCCATACCCATGTACCGACCTCTGATGCGATGATCCTGCCCGGTGGTACGGCCTATCTGTCTGATGCGGGAATGTGTGGCGATTACCATTCCGTCATCGGCATGGAAAAAGCCGAGCCTTTGCGCCGCTTTATCACAGGCATGCCAAAAGAGCGGTTTTCCCCCGCCAATGGCGAGGCAACCCTGTCGGGGGTCTACATCGAGACCGACGACAAGACCGGCCGCGCCACGCGGGTGGTTCCAGTGCGGCAGGGCGGGAAATTGCAACAGAGCGGGCCGTGAACATCCCGCTGGACCATGCCGGGCTTAGCCGCCGCGACGTGCTGTGGTTCAGCGTCTTTCTCGTTTTGATGGGGGCGGGGTGGGGCGCCACCCAGCCGCTGACAAAAATCGCGGTAAGCACGGGATACGGACATTTCGGGCTCGTGTTCTGGCAGCAGGTGTTGGGTGCGGCGTTGATGCTGGTCATCTGCGTGCTGCGCCGCACCAAGCTGCCGCTTCATGCGGGCGCGCTGCGGGCCTATGTCGTGATCGCCATGATCGGCACCGTGCTGCCAAACACGATCTCCTATCAGGCGGCGGTATTTTTGCCTGCGGGCATTATGTCATTGCTCCTTAGCATCATCCCGATGTTTGGCTTTGTTATCGCGCTGCTGTTGCGCACTGAATGCTTTGCGATGCGGCGGCTTACAGGACTGGCCTGTGGGTTTGTCGGTGTGTTGATCATCCTTCTTCCGTCGGTCGATCTGGGGGAGCCTGTGCCGGTCGGTTGGGCCGGTATCTATCTTGTGGTCGCCCTTTTCTACGCGTTTGAGGGCAACTATGTCGCGCGGTGGGGTGTCGCCGGACTTGATCCTTTTCAGTTGATGCTGGGTGCCGCGCTTGTCGGGCTTGTTGTTATTACGCCGCTGATGCTGGTGTCCGGTCAAACCATCGCACCGCTGTGGCCGGTGCCTGCGGCACAAATGGCGCTGGTCGCGTCCTCGATTATTCATGTGGTGGTCTATGCCAGTTATGTCTGGCTGGTAGGACGGGCAGGCGCTGTCTTTGCGGTTCAGGTAAGCTATATGGTGACCGGATTCGGACTGTTCTGGGCATGGCTCATTCTGAACGAAGCATTTTCCCTTCTCATATTTGTTGCTCTGGCGGCTATGTTCGCGGGAATGTATCTGGTGCAACCACGACCCAAGGCTGTGCTTGCCGCGCATGACACGATCAACGACACATGATAGAAACCCAGAAGTAGTCCAATGCATATGTTTGAACTTTCTCAATTCTCACAGGCGATCATCTCAATCATCGTTGTTGTGGTGATGTTCATACTCTTCCTACGTGAGACGTTGCCCACCGAAGTTGTCGCATTGGCGGGGGCAGCCGCGCTGCTTGCGCTGGGGCTTTTGCCGTACGATGACGCGCAGGCGGTGCTGTCCAACTCTGCCCCCTGGACAATTGCGGCTATGTTTATCGTGATGGGGGCACTGGTGCGCACTGGCGCGCTAGAAGTGTTGACCCGATTGGCCGAGCGTTATGCACGCACACATCCGAAAACCGCCGTTGTGGGTGTGATCCTGTCTGTGATGGGCGCATCGGCCATTATGAATAATACGCCTGTTGTCGTGGTGATGATTCCGGTGGTGATGCAGCTTAGCAAGACGCTGGGCACCAAAGCCTCAAAGCTGCTGATCCCGCTGAGCTACGCCGCGATCATGGGCGGATCGCTTACCCTGATCGGTACCTCGACCAACCTGCTGGTTGACGGGGTGGCACGTGCGCAGGGGATGGAGCCGTTCGGTATCTTCGAAATCCTGCCAATCGGTCTTGTGGTTTGCGCGTGGGGCTTGATCTATATGGGCACCATCGGGCGCCGCCTGTTGCCAGAGCGTGACAGCCTTGCCAATATGCTCAGTGACCGGTCCAAGATGAAGTTCTTTTCCGAAGCGGTCATCCCGCCTGAAAGCAACCTTATTGGCCGCGAGGTGCTGGACGTGAAGCTGTTCAAGCGCGATGGCGTGCGCTTGATCGACGTGGTGCGCGGCGATGCCTCGCTGCGGCGCAACCTCAAAGATGTCTTGCTGCAAACCGGTGACCGCGTGGTTTTGCGCACGCAGATGTCGGAACTGCTGAGCCTTCAGGCCACGCCCGAACTCAAGCGCGTTGATCAGGTTTCGGCTGTTGAGACGACCACGGTTGAGGTGCTCATCACGCCCGGGTGCAAGATGATTGGCCGTTCGCTGGGCGCGCTGCGCCTTCGTCGGCGTTATGGTGTGTACCCGCTGGCAGTCCACCGACGGAACCAGAACATTGGCCGTCAGCTGGATGATCTGGTGGTGCGCGTGGGCGATACGCTGCTGCTGGAAGGGGCTGGCGAAGATATCCAGAGGCTGTCAGCTGATATGGATATGGTTGACGTCAGCGCGCCCTCCCAACGCGCCTACCGCCGTGGCCACGCGCCAATCGCGGTTGGCGCATTGGCCGCTATTGTTATTCTGGCCGCGCTGAACGTTGCTCCGATTCTGATGCTGGCAGTGATCGCCGTCGCTATTGTGCTGGTCACCGGCTGTATCGACGCGGATGAGGCATTTTCCTTTATCGACGGTCGCTTGCTGGCCCTGATCTTTTCGATGCTTTGCGTGGGGGCCGCGCTACAACACACAGGCGCTGTACAGTTGATTGTGAATGCCATTTCGCCCACGTTGGGCACGCTGCCTCCGCCTGTGGTGATTTTCTGCGTGTTCCTGATGACCACCATCTTGACCGAGATCGTGTCGAACAACGCAGTGGCCGTTATCATGACACCGATCGCTATCTCTCTTGGTGATGCGCTGGGCATGGATGCCCGCGCGCTGGTGGTTGCCGTGATGATTGCGGCGTCATGCGCCTTTGCCACGCCTATTGGCTATCAGACCAACACATTGGTCTACGGACCGGGCGGTTATAAATTCACGGATTTTATGCGCGTGGGTATTCCGCTGAACCTGTCGATGTCTTTGATCGCAAGTGCCGTGATTCCGTTGATCTGGTAGGGCTGGTGATGAGCGGCGCCGCCGGTATCGGACCGGCGGCGCTGCTCATCCCCTAAAGCGGCCAGAAGAACAGAATGGCCGGGATAGAGACGGCGACCACGATTATTTCCAGTGGCAAGCCGATACGCCAGTAATCGCCAAAGTTATAGCCACCGGGGCCAAGGATAAGCGTATTGTTCTTATGCCCGATCGGGGTGAGGAACGCCGACGACGCGGCAATCGCGACAGCCATCAAAAACGGATCTGGATTAACGTCGAGAGTCTGCGCCATCTGGATGCCCACTGGCGCAGCCACAATTGTTGTCGCAGTGTTATTGAGCACGTCGGACAGGGTCATCGTCACGACCATCAGAACCGTCAGCACGGCCCATGCGGGCATGCCTTGCGTAAGGTTGACCAACGATCCCGCGATCAGCTCGGTGCCGCCGGATTTTTCCAATGCCGCGCCCAACGGGATCATGGAGCCTAACAGCACGATAACCGGCCACTCGATGTGGGTGTAAAGCTCCGACAGGGGCACAATTTTGGCGAGAACATAGGCGATTACCACGATACCCAGCGCGATCGGCAAATATATCAGACCCAGAGAAGCCGCAGTGACGGCGCCGGCAAACAGACCGATAGCGAGCCAAACCTTGCTGTTTTCGGTCACGGCAAGGCCGCGGTCAGCGAGGGGAAGGACGCCAAGCCATTCGGCCACATCGTTCGCCGTATCGCGGGGCACCAAAAGCAAGAGGATATCGCCTGTCTCAAGCTTGGTATCGCGCAGATGCGAGGTGATCTTTCGGCCACGGCGGGAAATGCCCAGCAACACAGTGCGCTGCCGCCACGCCAGACCAACGGCTTTTGCCGTGCGGCCTGAAACGCGGCTCTCGGCGGTGACAACAACCTCGATGATCTCGACACCTTCGCCGTCGGCCCGCAGACGCTCTTCGCGCACGCTGTCTGCTACGGCCAAATCGAGGGTCGAGCGGAATTCGTCCAGCGCATCGGGGGTGGCCTCCAGCACCAGCGCATCGCCGGCTTGCAGTTCCGCGCTTTGGGCCCGTCCATATCGGCGTTTGCCGCCGCGCATTAGTCCGATAATGGTGACGTCGGCCTTGGCCGCGGTCTCTTCTAACTCTGACAGTCGCTTGCCGATGTGTTTGCTGCCTTCGGGCACAACAAGTTCGGCGATATAGGCGGAAAGGTCTTCGGCGCTGATGCTGCTATCGTCGCGCGCCGGGATCAGGCGCCAGCCCACAAGCGCGACAAAAGTCAGACCCGCAATGGCGGCAATCCCGCCCACAGGGGCAAAGTCAAACATCTTGAATGGTGCGCCAAGGCTTTCTTCGCGGATGGCGGCGATGATGATGTTGGGCGGAGTGCCGATCAATGTGACCATACCGCCGAGAATCGTCGCAAAGCTGAGCGGCATCAGCGACAGGCCCGGCGCGCGGCCGGCTTTGCGCGCGGTCTGGATATCAACTGGCATCAGCAGCGCCAGCGCGGCTACGTTATTCATGAAGGCAGACAGAATGCCACCCACAGCGCCCATCAGCGTGATGTGCGCCCCAAGCGAGCGTGACGCGTCCACCAATGTGCGCGTGATCAAAAGCACCGCCCCCGAGCGCACCAGCCCGGCAGACACCACCAGCACCAGCGCAACCACAAGCGTCGCCGGATGGCCAAAGCCGTCAAAGGCGTCTTTAGTATCGACAACCCCCAACACCACACCTGCCATCAGCGCCGAGAAGGCAACGATATCATAGCGGAAACGGCCCCAAAGCAAGAGGCCAAAGACTGCTCCGAAGAGCGCGAAGAGGATGATTTGATCTTGTGTCATGGCGGCACAATGTTGCACGCCGCAAACAAGAACAAGAGTAATAAGAGCGTGGGACCAACGAAGTAGGGGCGACCGGATGGAACCGGCGCGCAGGGGCCTGTTGCACGCTGACAGCCAAAAGCGGCAATCAGGCGTGAATACTACGCAGGGCAGGGTTCTCGCTGCAAATGATCTGCCGAGCCGCAAAAGGCCCGAAAATCCCGCAGATGTGAGCCTTGCCCCGCCTAGGGGTGCTGCCGTATAAGCGCGCCAAATAGCATTCCTCAGACGGAGACGATCCATGGCAGGCCATTCCAAATGGGCAAACATCCAGCACCGCAAGGGGCGTCAGGACAAGTTGCGCTCGAAAATGTTCTCGAAATTCTCCAAGGAGATCACGGTAGCGGCCAAGATGGGCGACCCCGACCCTGACAAGAACCCGCGCCTGCGCCTTGCGGTGAAAGAAGCCAAACAAGCGTCGATGCCGAAAGATAACATTGATCGCGCCATCAAGAAAGCGGTGGGCGGCGACGCGGAAGACTACGAAGAAATCCGCTATGAGGGCTACGGCCCGAATGGTGTTGCCGTGATCGTCGAGACGATGACCGACAACCGCAACCGCACCGCTTCTACCGTGCGTTCGACCTTCACAAAGAACGGTGGCAATCTTGGTGAGACCGGTAGTGTGGGCTTTATGTTCGACCGTAAGGGCGAAGTGACCTATCCGCCGGAAGTCGGCGATGCTGATACGGTGATGATGGCTGCAATCGAAGCAGGGGCGGAAGATGTCGACTCATCCGAGGACGGGCATGTGATCTACTGCGCAGACACCGATCTGAACGAAGTGTCGACCGCACTTGAGGCAGAGCTGGGTGAATCCATATCGACCAAACTGATCTGGCGGCCTACCACGACCACTGACATGGACCTTGAGGGCATGCAGAAGCTGATGAAGCTGATTGATGCGCTGGAAGACGATGATGATGTGCAGCGCGTGACTGCGAATTTCGAAGCCTCTGACGAGGTAATGGAAGCGCTTGAATAAGCGATCATCGCCGGTTCTAAAAGAAAAAGCCGTCACGCTCTGCGTGGCGGCTTTTTCATGTCTGGCAGGACATTGGCAATAAAAAACCGCCCCTGAGGGCGGTTTGGATTTTGTAGCTGATTAGTATCGGCTCAGGTCGTTTGGCCCATCATGCGCAGTAAGTTACCCAGCCCGCTGGCTCCGGTGGGGCGGCGACGCGTTTGTTCACGCTGCGTGGTGACTGTTGCCAGTACCCGCTTTACCGCATTCAGACGCGCAAGCGCGCCTTGGCCGCCGGCGCTGGCCTGCATGCTTAGAATCTTTGTTTGTGTCTCAAGCGCGTTTGCGATGAGATCCAACTCGTCCTGGCTGACTTCCAGCTTCTTTGTCTTGTCGGTCATCTGCTTCGTCCTTCATGTGTCTGGGGCAGATAGGCATTTAAAAGTATATACGCTAGAGGGCGCCGTTCAGTTTCACGTGAGTAAGCGAAATATTTCCCGATTTGACGTTTTCAACGCAAAGCGTTGAAAAATGCGGGAAATATAAATGCTTTCCTTGGCCCAAATTTAGTCTTTTCGTCCATCACAGGCAAAACGCATTGCCGTGACCGCTGTGTGAGCGGGTCGACAGACCTGTAATTGGGGGATATGGCGGCCCGAATATCGCAGCATGGAGGGGCAGTGAAATGGTTTCGTCTTTTGTACCGGGTTTTTTGCTGAGTCTTTCGTTGATCGTGGCGATTGGTGCGCAGAACGCATTTGTTCTGCGTCAGGGGCTGCGGCGCGAGCATGTGTTCTGGGTGTGCCTCACTTGCGGGCTGTCGGATGCGGTGTTGATTGCTGCGGGCGTGGCGGGGTTTGGCGCGCTGGCCGAAGCCGCCCCTTGGTTCGAAACACTGATGCGCTACGGCGGGGCGGCATTCTTGATCGTCTATGGCTGGCGCAATGCTGTCAGCGCGTGGCGGGGTGGCGAAGCGTTGCAGGCTGATAGCCATGCACCGGCATCCTTGCGCAAAACCGTTCTGACCCTACTGGCCCTGACATTTCTCAATCCGCACGTGTATCTTGATACGCTGGTGCTGCTCGGATCTATCTCGGCGCAGTATGAGGACCGTTTGTCGTTCGGGGCAGGGGCGGTGCTGGCCAGCATCGTCTTCTTTTTCGCGCTAGGCTATGGCGCGCGGCTGTTGCAGCCGATCTTTGCGAAACCGCTCAGCTGGCGCGTGTTGGACGGTATCATTGCCCTCACGATGTGGGCCATCGCGGCATCGCTTCTTTTTAACTAAGCCCTTGCATAGGCTCGTGTGTTGCGGTCATCTCGCGGCATGACAACACGTGATCCCCAACGTCCGCTGGTCGGTATCTTCTGGATGCTTGTGACCGGTGGCTGCTTCATCATGGTTACTGCACTGGTCAAAACGATGGGGCCGCGTTTGCCTCCGGGCGAGGCTGCGTTCCTGCGATATGCGATGGGTCTTGTTTTTCTGTTGCCATCGCTTGGGGCGTTGCGCGCGGCGCACCTGACCCGGCGGCAATGGACATTGTTTTCCGTCAGAGGGTTCTTTCACGCGGGAGGCGTCATCTTGTGGTTCTACGCGATGGTACGCATTCCCATCGCCGAAGTAACGGCGATGAACTACCTCGCGCCGATTTACGTGACCGTTGGAGCCGCTCTTTTTCTGGGAGAACGCTTGGCCGCGAGGCGCATTGTGGCTGTGGTGTTGGGCCTTGCCGGCGCGGCGATCATCCTGCGGCCCGGGTTTCGGGAGGTCAGCTCGGGCCATTTGGCGATGCTTTTTGCGGCATTTGTATTTGCGGGCAGCTATCTGGTGGCCAAAGTGCTTGTCGACGAATTAAAGCCCGGCATCGTTGTCGCGATGCTGTCGGTTTTTGTCACGATCGGCCTCGCTCCTTTTGCGATTGCTGACTGGATCACCCCGACGGGCCAGGAGCTGCTGTTTCTGGCTGCTGTGGCTGTTTTCGCCACGGCAGGTCATTATACAATGACGCTGGCCTTTGCCGCGGCACCTATGACTGTGACGCAGCCGGTCACCTTTTTACAACTCATCTGGGCAACCTTGTTGGGCGCGATCTGGTTTGCCGAGCCTGTGGATATCTGGGTGGTGGTTGGCGGCGTAGTCATCCTTGGCTCGGTGACATTCATCACATGGCGCGAGGCGATGCTAAGGCGGCCTGTCACGCCGGATGCCCCGGCGACAAAGGGCTGACTTTTTATTGATTGACGGATCAATATAAAGCCTTCACGTTCTGCGGCATGATGGAACAGTCTCGATTCTCATGCCCAAAGTAGGAATGGAACCCCTACGCCGCGCCTCTTTGGTGCAGGCAACGATCGCCGAAATCGGGCGGGCGCAATCACTTGACGTGACTGTGGGGCAGATCGCAAAGACGGCGGGCATGTCCACGGCCCTTGCGCATCACTACTTTGGTGGCAAGAACCAGATCTTCCTTGCTGCGATGCGGTACATCCTGAACGAATACGGCGCACAGGTTCGCCTGCATCTTTCCGGTGCTACCACATCGCGCGCGCGGGCAGAGGCGATCATCATCGCGAGTTTCGACCAAACCTGCTTTGCTCCGGCGACGGTAAGTGCGTGGATGACGCTATATTCAGCAGCGCGCACGCAGCCCGAGACAGCGCGATTGCTGACGATCTATCAGTCACGTCTGCGTTCTAACCTTACCCACGCTTTGCGCCCGCTCAGTGCGACTCCTCAGGCGCATGCCGATGTGGTCGCCGCGCTGATTGACGGGCTGTATTTGCGCGCGGCCTTATCCGATAGCGACTCTCGTGAGGCGGTCTGTCAGGCCGCCCTTGATACACTTTCACATCTATTGGACGCCCCCACATGAGCCAGCCGAATATCCTGATCCTGATGGTCGACCAGCTTAACGGTACGCTGTTTCCCGATGGCCCTGCCGACTGGCTCCATGCGCCGAACCTCAAGAAACTCGCGGCGCGTTCCACCCGTTTCAAAAACGCCTATACCGCCTCTCCGCTGTGCGCGCCGGGGCGCGCGGCGTTCATGTCAGGCCAGTTGCCAAGTGCCACAGGCGTTTATGACAACGCGGCAGAGTTCACATCCAGCATTCCGACCTATGCGCACCACTTGCGCCGCGCGGGGTATTACACCTGCCTGTCCGGCAAGATGCACTTTGTGGGCCCCGACCAGCTTCACGGGTTCGAGGATCGGCTTACCACTGATATTTACCCCGCTGATTTCGGCTGGACACCGGATTACAGAAAGCCGGGCGAGCGGATCGACTGGTGGTATCACAACATGGGCAGCGTCACGGGCGCGGGCGTGGCTGAGATCAGCAACCAGATGGAATATGACGATGCTGTTGCCTATGAGGCTACGCGCAAGATTTACGAGCTGTCGCGCGGATTGGACAAGCGTCCGTGGTGCCTGACTGCCAGCTTTACCCACCCCCACGATCCTTATGTGGCGCGCAAGAAATACTGGGACCTTTACGAGGATTGCGAGCACCTGCTGCCCGAGATTCCTGCCATGGACTATGATGCCCATGACGCCCATTCCAAGCGTATCTTTGACGCCAACAACTGGCGTGATTTCGACATCACCGAAGAAGATATCAAACGCTCTCGCCGCGCCTATTTCGCCAACATCAGCTATCTTGACGACAAGATTGGCGAGATTTTGCAAACGCTCGAAGATACGCGGCAAGAGGCGATCATCGTATTCGTATCTGACCACGGCGATATGCTGGGCGAGCGCGGCCTATGGTTCAAGATGAGCTTTCTTGAAGGCTCATCGCGCGTGCCGATGATGATCGCAGCGCCGCAGATGGAAGCAGGCCTGCTTGAGACGCCGGTCAGCAACATCGATGTGTGTCCAACCCTGTGCGAACTTGCTGGCGTTGATATGTCCGAGATTGCAGAGTGGACCACAGGCACCAGCCTTGTCCCGATGGGGCAGGGCGTTGAGCGGACCGATCCTGTGGCGATGGAGTACGCAGCCGAGGCGTCCTATGCGCCCATGGTGTCGCTGCGCTATGGCAAGTGGAAGTATAACCGCTGCGCGCTGGACCCCGACCAACTGTTCGATCTTGAGGCCGATCCGCATGAGCTGCGCAATCTGGCACAGGTGCCTGCCCATGCTGGCACGCTGGCGCAATTGCGTGCCAAATCAGAGGCGCGCTGGGATCTGGATGCCTATGACGCGGACGTGCGTAAATCCCAAGCCCGCCGATGGGTGGTGTACGAAGCGTTGCGGTCGGGCGGGTACTACCCTTGGGATTACCAACCTTTGCGTGATGCTTCCGAGGCGTATATGCGCAACCACATGGACCTCAACGTGCTTGAAGAAAACAAACGCTTTCCGCGCGGAGAGTAACAAATACCGGCAGCCCCGTTGGGTGCAGGTCTGCTGGGTTTAAGAAAGCACCCGAAACAACCAATAGGGACGAAAATGTTAACCTCAATCATCTCCTTCGGAGTGATCCTTGCCTTCGCACTGGTGATCTTCTGCACCATTAAATGGTGGAACCTGACGCTGACGGGGACACAGCCTGTGTCGCTGTTCGTGTTCATCGCCATTCTTTTCACATCCGGCCTTGATGTGGGACTGATCATGTTCCCACTGGCGTTCGATTTCCCACTTTATGCGGATACGGCGACTGATCCGGCCTATGGCTTTACCAATCCGCTGGCGCTTGAGTTCGGCTTTTGGGGCTTCCTGATCTGGGCGTTCTACTTCCTGACCACATTCTACTTTTGTGCGATCGAACCGCGGATCAAGTTCTTTGAAATTCCGGCTGTTAAGTTGCTGAACAACATCGTGATCATCACGACCTGTGCCTTCACTGGCGCATTGTTCCTGATCTACATGCCTTATTACATTGCCGAAGTTGGCGATGGAGAGACGATCCTGCCGGTTTTCTACGTGATCTGTTTCCTTGTGATCCTCGTCGCGGCTTTCAGCTCGACCGACATCAAATTCGTCAAGGTGCTCTCGGTTAGCTCGACCGTGCTGTTCTTTGTGCTGATCGCTTACATGTTCCTGAATGCAGGCATGTCTGTCGGTGATCTGGCGTCTTCTGGTAGCAACATCGGTGGATACTTTACCAACTTGCACAAGTTCATCATCCCGCTGACGGACTATCACGAATTCTACCTGTTCTGGTGGTTTGCGTGGTCCATCATGATCGGCCAGTTCGTGAGCCGTTTTGTGGGTGGCCTGAAGACATGGCAGCTGCTTGCGTCTTTGTTGATCTTCCCGTCCATCCCGCTTGGTCTGTGGTTCTCGGTTCTGTACTTCTACCACCTGAACGGCATTGGTACGGCTGGCCTGCCAAACTGGGCTATGACCATCGTTGGCATCGTGTTTGTGATCAACTCGTTTGACTCACTGATCCGTCTGTACACCGACAACCTGAACCTCACGACAGAGCGTTTTGGCACAGTGTCTTATGTGCTTGCGAACGCCATTGGCCTGTTTGTGCTGACATTGCTGTTCCAAAGCCAGTGGCTGCAAATCCAGTGGGTCGGCACCGTGGTGATCGGTATCTACCTCGCCGCACTTGCTTACATGTTCTTTGTAAAGCGTCACACCCTGTCCGACCTTGATGGACAGGCTGCGCCGCTTAACTAGGGCATAAACCTGAAACCAAAGGCTCCGCGCGGATACGCCGTGCGGGGCCACATCTGACAAGAAAGAATCCTATGCAAACCCAACCCACCGCCAGCCATTTCATCGACGGCGAATATGTCGAAGACACCGCAGGAACTCCGATCGAGGTGATCTATCCTGCCACAGGTGCCGTCATTGCAACTGTCCATGCCGCGACGCCTGCAATCGTCGAACGTGCCATCGCGGCCGCTAAGAAAGCGCAGCGCAGCTGGGCCGCGATGACGGGAACGGAGCGGGGGCGCATCCTGCGCCGTGCCGCTGATATCATGCGTGAACGCAACCATGATCTATCGGTTCTAGAGACTTACGACACGGGCAAGCCGTATCAGGAAACCTCTGTTGCGGATGCGACTTCCGGCGCGGATGCGCTTGAGTATTTCGGTGGCATGGCCGCGACCCTGACGGGCGAGCACATTCAGCTGGGCGAAGATTGGGTATACACCCGCCGCGAAGCGCTGGGCGTCTGCGTTGGTATCGGTGCATGGAACTACCCCACACAGATTGCCTGCTGGAAAGGCGCACCGGCGCTTGCCTGCGGTAATTCTGTTATCTTCAAACCCTCCGAGACAACGCCGCTGTGCGCCTTGAAGGTGGCCGAGATTCTGCATGAAGCAGGTCTTCCTGCTGGTCTGTACAATGTGGTTCAAGGCTTGGGCGACGTGGGAGCGGCGCTTGTGACCGACCCGCGCGTGGACAAAGTGTCTCTGACAGGCTCCGTTCCGACAGGCCGCAAAGTCTATGCCGCTGCTGCTGCAGACATGAAGCACGTCACGATGGAACTGGGCGGCAAATCCCCGATGATCGTGTTCGAAGATGCTGACATTGAAAACGCCGTTTCCGGCGCGATCCTGGGCAACTTCTACAGCTCCGGTCAGGTCTGCTCGAACGGGACGCGGGTATTCGTGCACAAAGACATCAAGGAAGCGTTTCTCAAGCGTCTGTCCGAGCGTCTGGCAAATGCGGTGATTGGTGATCCGATGGACCCCGCGACCAGCTTTGGGCCAATGGTGTCCAAGCAGCAAATGGACATCGCGCTGGGCTACATCGCCAAAGGCGAAGCCGAAGGTGCGCGTCTGGTTTATGGCGGCAAGGCCATCGAGGGCGAGGGTTTCTACATGCAGCCGACTGTCTTTGCGGATGTGACCGATGACATGATCATCGCCCGCGAAGAGATTTTCGGACCTGTCATGGCCGTTCTGGACTTCGAGGACGAAGCGGATGTGCTGGCGCGTGCCAACGACACAGAGTTCGGTTTGGCTGCTGGTGTGTTCACCCGCGATCTTTCCCGTGCGCACCGTGTCGCGGCAGGCTTTGAAGCGGGCACATGCTATATCAACACCTACAATGACGCGCCGGTCGAGGCGCCCTTTGGTGGGGTGAAAGCCTCTGGCGTGGGCCGCGAAAACTCGAAAGCGGCGATCGAGCACTACAGCCAGGTCAAGTCCGTCTATGTGCGGATGGGTGATATGGAAGCTCCCTTCTAGCAGGGAGCGTGACCTGCCGGAGCGCTGGCGCGCATTCCATTTTTGGGAATGGGTGCCGGCGTTCTCGCAGAAATTAAGCGGCAGGTTGGGTCGAGCGGCATTTGCCGTTCTGCTGAGAGGTGCTTGAGGGATCAGTTTGATCCTCAAGTCACCCTGCCAAGTCTGGGTGCGATTCCCCGGCGCCTCAAGGACAAGCCCGGCTTTCGCCGGGGGCCTGCGGCCTCCTTGACCCGCCATGGAATCACGAGAGGTGAATGAGATTGATGGAAGCTGATTATATCATAGTAGGCGCTGGTAGTGCTGGTTGCGCCATGGCGTACCGTTTGGGCGAGGCAGGCGAATCCGTGCTGGTGATTGAGCATGGCGGCACCGATGCGGGGCCGTTCATCCAGATGCCTGCGGCGCTCAGCTATCCGATGAACATGAAGCGGTATGACTGGGGCTATATGTCCGAACCTGAGCCGCATCTGGACGGGCGCAGTTTGGTCGTGCCACGCGGCAAGGTAATCGGCGGCTCTTCGTCGATCAACGGTATGGTTTATGTGCGTGGCCATGCGATGGATTACGATCACTGGCGCGATAGCGGCGCGGACGGGTGGAGCTATGCCGATGTGCTGCCCTATTTCCGCCGCATGGAAACGTGGCACGATGGCGGCCATGGCGGCGATAGCTATTGGCGCGGCAAAGATGGTCCGCTGCACGTCAGCCGGGGCCCGCGCGAGAACCCGCTTTTCGAAGCCTTTGTCGAGGCAGGCAAGCAAGCCGGCTATGAGGCGACAGACGATTACAATGGCCAAAAGCAGGAAGGCTTCGGCCCGATGGAGCAGACGGTGCATAATGGTCGCCGTTGGTCTGCGGCAAATGCCTATCTGCGCCCTGCGCTGAAGCGAGAGAATGTCTCGCTGACCCGAGCCTTGGCGCAGCGCATTGTCATTGAAGATGGGCGAGCTGTTGGGGTCGAGGTTTTGCGTGGCGGCAAGACTGAAATCCTGCGTGCGCGGCGCGAGGTGATCCTTGCGGCGTCCTCTATCAATTCGCCAAAGTTGCTGATGCTGTCGGGTATCGGCCCTGCGGAACACCTCAAAGAGCATGGCATAGATGTGATCGCCGACAGGCCCGGTGTGGGCGGCAATCTGCAAGACCATCTGGAGGTCTACATGCAGATGGCCGCAAGCCAGCCAATTACGCTTTATAAGCACTGGAATGTGCTGTCCAAAGCAGTGATCGGCGCGCAGTGGCTGTTCTTTAAAAAGGGCATGGGGGCCTCGAACCAGTTCGAAAGTGCCGCTTTCATCCGCAGTCAGGCGGGTATTCCGTATCCCGACATCCAGTACCACTTTTTGCCCATCGCGGTGCGGTATGACGGGCAGGCTGCGGCTGAAGGCCACGGTTTTCAGGCCCATGTGGGGCCGATGCGGTCAGTGTCCCGGGGGCGGGTGTCGCTGCGGTCGGCGGATCCTGCGGACGACCCTAAGATATTGTTTAACTACATGTCTGAAGAGCAGGATTGGGAGGAGTGGCGCCGCTGCATTCGCCTAACGCGCGAAATTTTTGGGCAAGACGCCTTTAAGCCTTTTGTTAAACACGAGATTCAGCCGGGTGCTGATGTGCAATCAGACGCCGAGATTGACGCCTTTGTCCGTGAACATGCTGAAAGTGCCTATCACCCGTGCGGGACCTGCAAAATGGGCCGCGTGGATGATCCTGATGCTGTTGTGGATCTCCAGGGCCGCGTGATCGGGGTTGAGGGGCTTCGGGTTGCCGATAGTTCGATCTTCCCGCGCATCACCAACGGTAACCTCAATGCGCCTTCGATCATGGTCGGAGAGAAGATCGCGGATTACGTACTGGGCAAGGAGCCTCTGGCTGCGTCAAACGACACACCTTGGATTCATCCGGAGTGGCAGACCCAGCAACGTTAAAGGTTAATAAAACGGGCGTCTGATCGGCGCCCGTTAACCTATTGTTAACCTTTTGAATGAAGTGCATTAGCTTATCGGCATGAAGCCTGTGCATACGCAGCCCTGATGGCTGTTTTAATTTCATATATCGCGCGCCGCTGGCGGATCGCGCTTTTGGTCACAGTGGGCATTGCCGCGCTGGGGTTTTCTGGTGGCAACCTGCAAGCAAACCGGAGCGGGGTGGGCTTAAGCGGGCCGATTCGTGTGATTGACGGTGATACCTTCGAAGTGGCGGGCACCAAGGTGCGGCTGCATGCGATTGATGCGCCGGAAAGTGACCAGATTTGCCGAACAAAGCAGGGGAAAGACTGGGCCTGCGGTGGGTGGGTCACAAAAGTGGTGTCGGATCGCTATTCCGGCATGACCGCAAATTGTGAGGCCGTGGACACGGATCGCTACGGTCGGACTGTGGCGCGCTGTACGGCCTTGGGTGAGGATGTGGGCGCGTGGCTGGTCCGTGAGGGCATGGCTTTTGCCTATCCGAAGTACGGCGCCGACTACGTTGCATTGGAGCGGAGAGCCGCTGCACGTGATCGCGGATTGCATGCCGTCAAAATGCAAACGCCAGAGCAGCACAGAAGACTGGGTAAGCCAGAGGTCAAACAACCGGCGAATGGCGACTGCAAAATCAAAGGAAATATGACGGCCAAGGGAGACCGTATCTATCACGTTCCGGGCCAGAAGTATTACGACAAGACAAGAATTACTCTGAACAAAGGTGAGCATTGGTTCTGTTCAGAAGCTGAGGCCCGTACTGCCGGATGGCGTAAGTCGCGGATTTAATCCACGCGGTAGGGCAGGATGTCACGTCGGTCAGGGTCTACGACCAGATTGCGCTCCAGCGGTGGCACGGCTCGTTGATGGCAGGTCTTGCGCGCACATATGCGGCAGGAAATGCCGATCGGCTCAAACGCGCTGTCGCGGCTTAGGTCCAGACCATCCGCATAGACGAGCTGCGGCGCGTGCCGGACCTCGCACCCCAGCGCGATGGCAAAGCGCCGCGTAGGTGCACCAAAGCGCCCCGCTGATTTAGAAATGTCGCGCGCAATAGAGATGTAGCGGACTCCGTCCGGTGTCTCGGCAAGTTGGCGCAAGAACTGGCCGGGGGTTTCAAACGCGCGGTGGACGTTCCACAAAGGGCAGGCACCGCCAAAGCGCGCAAACTGCAGCCGCGTGGCAGAGTGGCGTTTGGTGATTGTACCGGCCTGATCAACGCGGACAAAGAAAAAGGGCAGGCCCTTTGCGCCCGGGCGTTGCAACGTGGATAGCCGGTGCGCGATCTGTTCAATCGAAGCCCCGAAGTGCTGGGCCAGCATTTCAAGGTCATGTCGGCAGGTCTGTGCTTGGGCCTGAAACGCACGGTAGGGCAGCAGAGCTGCGCCTGCAAAATAGTTGGCCAGACCGATCTTGGCGATGTCCCTTGCGGCAGGCGAATGGAACCGCGCCAAATCCAGTGTCGCTTCTATCAGTGCATCCTGTCTGGTTAGTGCGACCTGAAGCAACAGCTGAAAGGTTTGGGTTTCGGGTTGGGCACGCGCCGAGATGTGTAGAATTGCCCGTTCCGGTTCCAGCAAACGTAGGGCGTCCATATCCGTGAATGCGACGGTTAAACCAGCCGCTGCCAATGCCTCAAGAGCAACCGCGCGGATGTGCGCAGGCGTTGCCGCGCGCTCTGCAAAATGCTCTGCGGCGCGGTCTACGGCGTCAATGTAGTTGTCGCAGTAATGAAAGAAATCGCGGACCTCTTCCCACGGGCTCGGGGTTGCGCGGGAATCCTCGCGCCCCAATGCTTCGTCCAGTGAGGCGAGACGTTCATGCGCCTGACGGTAGCTTTGATGCAGGGCGATGAAAGCCCGCGCGAGGCCAGGCGCGTTGGAAGCGGTCAGGCGTACATCTGCAACGGGGGGCACTTCTCCGGCAAAGAGCGGGTCGGCCAGTACTTCTTGCATGTCGCTTGCCAGACGGTCGCTGTCGCCTGAGCTGAGTTCGGTCACGTCCATGCCGAATTCGGACGCCAGCGCCAACACCACCGAGGTGGATACTGGCCGGTTGTTGTTCTCCATCTGGTTCAGATAAGGCAGGGAGACACCCAGACGGGCTGCAAAGTCCTTTTGCGTTAGGTTAACGCGCAGGCGCTGTTCGCGCAGCTTGCCGCCTGCATAAAGTTTTTGAATGGCCATCAGGTGCCCTTTGCAAATTAGCTGTTAGTCGAGACTAACTTTGCAAAGTCGCGATCACAAGGGAGTGGTACGTGTCAACGTCCGTTCACGGCGCATCACCACAAGGATCGACACAAGGCCAAGCGCCGCAGTGATCAGCATCATCCACAAAAGCGGGAATGCACCTGTTTCCACCGTAAGTAATACGCCTACCCACGCGCTAAGCGCTGCACCGCCACCGATCATGATTGTGCCTCCAAGCCCTGATGCCGTGCCTGCCAGATGTGGCCGAACGGACAGCATGCCAGCTGTCGCGTTGGGAATCGTCAGCCCGTTGCCCAAGCCGACAAACGTCATCATCCCGAAGAAGGTGTAGGCATTGCCGTATCCCGCCGCGAATATCAGCAGAGAAACTGTGCCGCCGACAGCATTCGCGCAGCAACCCCATAGTACCATCTGGTTGACGCCAAATTTCTGCGCGTATCGGCCGGTCAGAAAATTGCCGACGAAATATCCGATAGCGGGGGCACCGAACAGCAAGCCGAGCTTTTCAGGAGTAAGGCCAAAGACCACCTGTCCGACAAACGGCGCGCCGCCAAGATAGGCAAAGAATGCGCCGGAACTAAAGCCTGAGGCCGAGGCATAGCCCCAGAAACGCGGACTTCGCAAAAGCTCGGGGTATTCGGCGAATTGCGCCGTAAGTGATTTGGTCGAGGTAACCGCAGTTTCGCCCATATCGACCCAGGCGAGCCAAAGCGTCGCAGCGCCTAATAGAAACAGCGCCCAGAATACGGCTTCCCAGCCGAACCAGTGATCTAATACACCACCAATTGCGGGGCTTATCATCGGTACCACGGCCATACCCATGGTAACATAACCGATCATCGAGGCTGCCTGATCCTGTGAGTACATGTCGCGCACTGCCGCACGGCTTAGTACCATCGACGTGGCAATGGCGGCCTGCATCATCCGGAAGGTCAGGAAAATTTCGATCGAGGGAGCATAGATGCACCCCAAGGTGGCAATCAGAAAAAGGATCAAGCCCCAAAGGATGACGGGGCGGCGGCCTAGTTTGTCCGACAACGGGCCGATAAAAATCTGCAACACGGCCGAAAACGCAAGGTAGATCGCCACCGAAAGCTGCATGACTGCGTATTCAGTGTCAAAGTGCGCAGCCATACTGGGCAGGCTCGGCAGGAACATGTTCATCACGCAAGCCGACATGCCGGCGAGCAGAATTAATGTCAGAATGTGGGGCGGGGTTCTCCGATCACCGAGCTTTACCGGCTGGAGATCTTCTCTGATCTGTTGCATTGTTAACTATCTAGGTTGGCGATTTATGCTTGTCGATAGGGCTTGGGTTTTACCGCGCGTAATTAGCTATTTTGCAATTTGCACCTGAGGTGCTGAAAATACTTTGCAAAGTTGCTAAATGACACTTTGTCTCCTGCGCCCTCTCGGATACAAACGACTAGATAATCCGTTGGGAGGAGCCGTCCATGAAAGATATTCTGCAACAGCTTGACGATCGCCGCGACACAGCGCGCCTTGGTGGGGGTCAGCACCGTATCGACGCCCAGCACGGGCGCGGCAAGCTGACCGCGCGTGAGCGTGTGCATCTTCTGTTGGACGAAGGCTCGTTCGAAGAGTTCGACATGTTCGTCACTCACCGCTGCACCGACTTCGGTATGGAGCAGGAAAAGCCGGCTGGCGACGGTGTTGTCACGGGCTGGGGTACCATCAATGGCCGCCTTGTCTATGTCTTTGCGCAAGACTTCACAGTTCTGGGCGGGTCGGTTTCCGAAACGCACGCCAAGAAGATTTGCAAGATCATGGATATGGCCGTGCAAAACGGCGCGCCGATCATCGGGATCAACGATTCCGGCGGTGCGCGTATTCAGGAAGGCGTCGACAGCCTTGCGGGGTACGGCGAAATTTTCCAGCGTAACATCGAAGCCTCGGGCGTTGTGCCGCAGATTTCCGTGATCATGGGGCCCTGTGCCGGTGGCGCGGTGTATTCGCCTGCGATGACCGACTTCATCTTCATGGTCAAAGACAGCTCTTACATGTTCGTGACGGGTCCTGACGTTGTGAAGACTGTGACCAACGAACAGGTCACGGCGGAAGAGCTGGGCGGCGCGTCTACGCACACCCGCAAATCCTCTGTCGCGGATGCGGCGTTCGAAAACGATGTTGAGGCGCTGGCCGAGGTTCGCCGCTTGGTCGATTTCCTGCCGTCCAACAACCAGGAAAAGCCGCCTGTCCGTCCGTTCTTTGATGATCCGGAGCGGATCGAGCCGTCGCTCGACACGCTGGTACCAGAAAGCGCGAACACGCCGTATGACATGAAAGAGCTGATCCTGAAGTTGGCCGATGAAGGCGATTTTTACGAAATTCAGGAAGAGTTCGCCAAGAACATCATCACCGGCTTTATCCGCATTGAAGGCCGTACTGTTGGTGTTGTTGCTAACCAGCCCATGGTGCTGGCGGGAGTTCTGGACATCGACAGCGCGCGCAAAGCTGCACGTTTTGTGCGCTTCTGCGATGCGTTCGAGATCCCGATCCTGTCGCTTGTCGATGTTCCCGGCTTCTTGCCCGGCACTTCACAGGAATACGGCGGCGTGATCAAGCACGGTGCGAAGCTGTTGTTCGCTTATGGCGAAGCGACTGTGCCGATGGTCACCGTCATTACCCGTAAAGCCTACGGCGGTGCCTATGTTGTGATGTCGTCCAAGCATATGCGTTCTGATTTCAACTACGCGTGGCCCACGTCCGAGATTGCCGTGATGGGTGCCAAAGGTGCGACAGAGATCATCCACCGCGCGGACCTCAAAGATCCTGAAAAGATTGCACAGCACGCAGCGGACTACGAAGCACGGTTTGCCAATCCTTTCGTCGCCGCCGAACGCGGGTTCATCGACGAGGTGATCCAGCCGCACAGCACGCGCAAGCGCATCGCTCGCGCTTTTGCGAGCCTCCGCAACAAGAAGTCCAACATGCCGTGGAAAAAACACGACAACATTCCGCTGTAGGGGCTCGGAATGCGTCCTGTCACTTCATTGATCAAGGTCACGCAGGCGGGAACCGCCGCCTGTGTACCGTTGTTGTCTTTTAAAGGAGACAGCAATGACCAAAGATCATGGAAATTCTATCAAGGACGACGAAACCTACGAAGCCTTGCGCGAGCAGGGGGCGTCAAAGTCCAAGGCCGCCGCGATTGCAAATGCGCAGGCCAGCGACCAGCAATCGCCATCAAAGAAGGGGGGCAAGCAGCCGCCCTACGAGGACTGGACCAAAGCCGATCTTTACACACGGGCGCAAGAACTGGAGATCGACGGGCGCTCGGACATGGACAAGGACGAGCTGATCAAGGCGCTGCGCAACAATTGATTGCCGGAGGCCGGATATGAGCCTTTGGTCTACATCCGGCTTCACCATCAGTCACGCGGACAGCGGGACGTTCGAGGGCGCGGGTCTTCGCCCGTTCTTTGAGTACCGGCAACTTGGCGTGACCGAGGCAACTGATGGAAAGTTCGGCGCGCATGTCATCCGTGCGGTTCCAGGTATGGAAGGCCCGGGCACGTGGCACACCCATGATCTCGACTTCCAGATGGTTTATGTCACCAAGGGTTGGGTTGTGTTTGAATATGAAGGTGAGGGCGAGCAGGTTTTGCGTGCCGGATCATGTGTGTTGCAACCGTCAGGCATCCGCCACCGCGAGGTTCGCCACTCGGACGATATGGAATTGATCGAAATCGTCTCGCCGGCCGAGTTTGCGACCCATACGGCGGAAGCGCCATGAGAATGCTCGCTGCCCTTGCGGTGATCGCCAGCCCTCTGGCCGCCGCCGAGATGCCCTCCGGACAAGAGGTCATGCTTCACGAGGTGCTGGTGGATGCGCAGGAGACCGTAACGTGGCTGCGCTTTCGCTATCTTGCGCCGCAAATCGCTGCGGGCGAGGGGCAGATAACGTATGATACGGCAGGTGAAGACATGCTGCACCTGTGCCAAACCTTCGCGATGGGTTACATGGCTGATTACGCGCTGACTGCCGACAAGATCGTGATCTCTTTTATGGACCGAATTACGGAATTTGGTCAGCCCGATCCTGACGCGGTCCAGTATTTCGAGTCCTTCCGAGAGGAGGACGGTGTCTGCATATGGGACGATTTTTGATGTATACACAATATCTTGCGGCGCGGCATCAAGCGCCTCGCACAGTTGCGACTTTGGAGTCACAGAATTTGGCCACAGTTTTATCAACATATCCAGCGGCACCTGACTTGGGTATGATGCCCCTGGGCCGTACATGTGTGCGGCCTGCATTAATTGCGGGAAATATGGCAGGTTTCGATAAACCGTCCCGTACAACAAGTTACAGGAGCTACAGATGTCGAAGAACATCAAACTGTTGGCAACCCTCGGCCTCATGGTCTTGGTTGCTGCCTGTGCGCGCGAGCAGCAGGTCGAAGAATTTGTCGTGGTTGATCCAGAACCGATCAGCCAAGAGCCCGTCTACACAGGCAAATACAAGTAAGCGACAATCAGCAGGACGGGCGTTCGCGTCCGTCCTGACCCTCCCTCTGATCACGGAGGGCGCAGCGTGGCACTAGATTACATGCTAAAACACCGTGGATTTCCGGGGCGTTTGCCCGGCACGGATTACCAATTTACCCTTCGCCGCGCCAATCCCAAAGGCGCCACCGAACTCACCCGACGTGAGCGTCGGTCGGATCGCCGTCCGCCGGATCGCCGCGCGGATGAGGCATTCTTCAAGGCACTCTGGGAGAACTTCGGCGCTGAACCGTTCGAACGCGGAAATCTGGATGCGGGCCGTCTGTCGTGGCTGTTTGGCCGCGAGGTCATCCCCGCGACGGACCCGTTCGATGCTGCCGACTACGAAGCGATGTTGGTCATAGATTTGCACGCGGCAAAACAATCCTATCCGCATATTGTGGAAGATTGATCGGCATGTTCTTGCGCAGCACCTCCGTAATTGGGCAGACCTCAGCCGACAACCGTCGCGTGTGCTGCATGGGCTGTGCAGGGGCTGTGTTTGCCTCCAAGGTGAAGGAGGTGATACGTCAGGGCAGCTGCTTTGTGCGTTTCCCGTCTCAAAATGAAACCCCCTCATTTGGCGGGCAGCAGGCAGGTCCCTCAGCCACGCTGCCCGTCCTTTTTGGGTTGTTTGCACGGCAAGGGCGGGAACGTAACAGCCGCCCGTGCGTTGGTACTGTGAACAACATCAAAAAGGGATTTATGCCATGGGCTTTCCGAAATTTATTCTCGCGCTTACAGCGGTTGCGGGCCTTGCGGCCTGCGGTGACACATTGGGCGATCAGGCTCTTGGTGGCGCAGCCATCGGCGCAGGCGCCGCTGTTGTCACCAATGGCAGCATCGCGCAGGGTGCCGCATTGGGCGCAGGCGCAAACGTCCTTGCGTGTCAAACCAATCTGGTCAACTGCGACTGATATAAGCCTCGGGCTGCGGCCCGTAACTAACAACACTGCGATACCCGCACAGGCATTCTGCCTGCGCGGGTTTTGTCGTTTAACCAACCTCTTTCACCATCAAAAGGGACAAGCATATGTTCAATAAGATCCTGATCGCCAACCGCGGCGAGATTGCCTGCCGTGTCATCAAGACAGCGCGCAAAATGGGCATCCAAACCGTTGCGATCTACTCGGACGCCGACAAGCAGGCGCTGCATGTGCAAATGGCGGATGAGGCGATCCACATCGGCCCGCCCCCGGCCAACCAGTCCTATATTGTGATCGACAAGGTGATGGAGGCCGTCAAAGCCTCTGGCGCGCAGGCGGTTCACCCCGGTTATGGTTTCTTGTCTGAAAACTCCAAATTCGCCGAAGCACTTAGCGCGGCTGGCGTTGCCTTTGTAGGCCCCCCAGTTGGCGCGATCGAAAAGATGGGGGACAAGATTACCTCCAAGAAGATTGCCCAGGAAGCCGGGGTTAGCACTGTACCCGGTTACATGGGGTTGATTGCGGATGCAGACGAGGCGGTGAAAATCTCCAACGAAGTCGGCTATCCTGTCATGCTCAAGGCGTCTGCCGGCGGTGGCGGCAAGGGGATGCGTATCGCATGGAACGACGAGGAAGCACGCGAAGGCTTCCAATCCTCCAAGAACGAAGCGGCGAATTCCTTCGGCGACGACCGTATCTTTATTGAAAAATTCGTCACCCAGCCGCGCCACATCGAAATTCAGGTGCTGTGCGATGCCCACGGAAACGGCATTTACCTGAACGAGCGTGAATGTTCGATCCAGCGCCGCAACCAAAAGGTTGTCGAAGAGGCGCCGTCGCCCTTCCTTGATGAAGCCACCCGTAAAGCGATGGGCGAACAGTCTGTCGCACTTGCCCAAGCAGTGGGATACACCAGCGCCGGTACAGTCGAGTTTATCGTGGACGGCGACAAGAACTTCTACTTCCTCGAGATGAACACCCGCCTTCAGGTGGAACACCCTGTGACCGAGCTGATCACTGGCGTTGATCTGGTTGAGCAAATGATCCGAGTAGCCAATGGTGAGCCGCTGTCGATCAAGCAAGAAGACGTGAAAATCAACGGTTGGGCGATCGAAAACCGTCTGTACGCAGAAGACCCCTATCGCGGCTTCCTGCCGTCGATTGGCCGCCTCACGCGCTACCGTCCACCGGCTGAAATCGCCGCAGGCCCGCTGCTCGACAACGGCAAATGGCAGGACGATGCGCCCGCTGGCGAGACGGCCGTGCGCAATGATACCGGCGTCTATGAGGGCGGCGAAATCTCAATGTACTATGATCCGATGATCGCCAAGCTGTGCACATGGGCGCCAACGCGTGGCGAAGCCATTGAGCGGATGCGTGTCGCGCTCGACAGCTTCGAAGTCGAAGGGATCGGCCACAACCTGCCGTTCCTCAGCGCAGTGATGGACCACCCGAAATTCGTTTCCGGTGACATGACTACCGCTTTCATCGAGGAAGAGTATCCCGATGGGTTTGAGGGCGTGACACTGGCCGAGGGCGAGCTGCGCCGTATCGCGGCTGCAACAGCTGCTATGCACCGTGTCGCTGAAATCCGCCGTGCGCGAGTATCGGGGCGTATGGACAACCACGAACGCAAAGTCGGCAGCGACTGGAATGTTGCGCTGCAGGATCACAGCTTTGATGTGACCATCGCCGCAGATCATGACGGCGCAACCGTCACGTTCGAAGACGGGACAGCATTGCGCGTTGCGGGGAACTGGACGCCGGGTGACCAGCTTGCCACGATGACGGTAGCTGACGCGCCTTTGGTGCTTAAAGTTGGCAAAATCTCCGGTGGTTTCCGCATTCGGACCCGTGGCGCGGATATCAAGGTGCATGTGCGCACCCCGCTTCAGGCTGAAATGGCCCGCAAAATGCCTGTAAAAGTGCCGCCGGACACGTCCAAGCTGCTCCTTTGCCCAATGCCTGGTCTGGTTGTGAAACTGGATGCGGCCGTCGGCGACGAAGTGCAGGAAGGGCAGGCGCTGTGCACCATCGAAGCGATGAAGATGGAAAACATCCTGCGTGCCGAGCGCAAAGGTGTGGTGACCAAGATCAACGCAAGCGCGGGCGATAGCCTTGCCGTTGACGACATCATCATGGAATTCGAGTAACGCTTTGATGCTTCCCGCCGCTCATATCCTGATGGCATCCATGCCGCGCCGCGCCCGAAAAGGCGCGGGCAAATGCATGGATGCTTTGATGGGGATGAGTGCGCGGGAAAGCGGCGCTCGGTGCTTTGCGTCAACGCCGGTTCGTGTGGCTGCCGGCCATCATATCTTTGGGCAGGCTGCGGCTTACCCTTCCGGTGTTTCTTTTGCTTCGCGGATTTCCCGTTGGCGCATGGGCATTTTGTCGATGCTTCGGCTGATTTCGCGTACGCTCCATGGGAAGGGTTTGCGTATCGCCACATTGCCGTCCTTGCCCACCAGCGTCAGCATGAAGCCACGCGGCCTCATTTTGAGCCTGATATCGCTGCGCGCGGAGGGATCTGTATCCACGATCACAACCACATCCCGCACGGACAGTTCTTCGGCCCTTAAAGCGAGCAGTTCCATTTGTTCGATAAAGGCGGGGTCATCTACGCTATCGGCAAAGACGATCACGGGACGGTATTTCCACTTAAATTCGCTTAAATCCGTCTCACTGGCCTGCCGAACCATAAGCGGAAGGTCCGGACTGAACAGGGTTTGGGCCTGTCCGCTACCTGCGAAAATACCAATAATAACAGCGCCTAACAACGATTTCATAAGCTCTCCCTCTACCTCCTATATAAGCCGTGTTGGCGCGATTGCGAACGCGGTTTGCGCCATTTTTATCATTAAGCCCACCGCAAGGGATTTTGCCGCATGACTGCTGCAGTTTCCTTTTTACGGCTGCCGGGTGCAGCCCCATGGCGCAAAGGCATTGCACGGCTTATGGATATCATTCTTCACGTAGGGGCGCATCGCACCGGCTCGACCAGTTTCCAGCACTATTTGCGTGGCAATCGCGCACGTCTATTCGCTCAAGGCACCGCGCTTTGGGAGCCGGATATGCTGCGCAGGGGCCTGTTCGACGGGCTATTTGCCAAACCACGCATGCAAAACGGGCGTGACCTGCAACGTCGCGCTATGGGGCGCGTGCGGCTGCATGCAGCACAAGCCAAAGGTGCAGGTGCTCAGCGCTTGTTGGTGAGCGAGGAAAATATGATTGGCGCGCCACGTGCGTGTTTGCGCGCCGGATTGCTCTACCCCGCGATAGGGGAGCGGATGGCGCGTTTGGATGCAGCCTTTGAAGGCCGGATCAGCCGCGTCGTAATGAGCATTCGCGCGCAGGATTTGTGGTGGTCGTCGGTCGCGGCCTACGGTGTGGGGCGCGGCCATGCCTTGCCGGATGCGCCCCGGATTGAGTTGCTTGCGGCTGCACCACGCAGCTGGCGGGACGTGATCACAGATATGGCCTGTGCCTTGCCGGAGGCCGAAATCAAGGTTCTGCCATTTGAGCAGTTCGTCGGCCAAGCGGATAAGATGCTGACCGAAGCGACAGACCTACCGGCGCCGCAGCACTACGCTGAAAGCTGGCTCAACCGTTCACCCGACGTGGCAAAACTGCGCGCCAAGATGATAGAGAACGGCATGTCATTGGCGGAACTGCCCGCGCATTTGACCCTGCGCGAAGGGCGCTGGAACCCGTTTGACGCAGCACAGGCTGCGGCCCTGCGTGAAGCTTACGCAGACGATATGATGTGGCTCACCGCTGGTGCGGACGGGCTTGCAACACTGACAGAGGATCGCTCCCGCAAAAGAACAGGCTTCAGCCTGTCGGCGGGGACACTGATAAAAGGACAGTCCCATGACCAACAAACCGACCCAAGCTTCCAAGGACGATTGGCGCAAACTGGCTGAAGCGGAACTGCGCGGCCGCCCTGTCGAAGATTTGACGTGGAAAACGCTGGAAGGCATCGACGTTGCTCCGCTCTACACGGCTGAAGATCTGGATGATGTGTCGCATCTTGGCGGTATTCCGGGGCAGGGCCCTTACACGCGGGGCGTCAAGGCAACGATGTATGCAGGCCGTCCTTGGACGATCCGACAGTACGCAGGTTTCTCTACGGCTGAAGAATCCAACGCCTTCTATCGCCGCGCTTTGGCTGCGGGTCAGCAGGGTGTTTCTGTCGCCTTCGATCTGGCCACGCACCGTGGCTATGACAGTGACCACCCCCGCGTGGAAGGTGACGTGGGCAAGGCCGGTGTGGCGATTGATAGCGTTGAGGATATGAAGATCCTCTTTGATGGTATCCCGCTGGATAAAGTATCGGTTTCCATGACGATGAACGGCGCGGTCATTCCGATCCTTGCGAGTTTTATCGTCGCGGGGGAGGAGCAGGGCCATTCGCGCGCCGTGCTATCCGGCACAATCCAGAACGATATTCTCAAAGAATTCATGGTGCGCAACACCTACATCTACCCGCCAGAGCCTTCGATGAAGATCATCGCGGATATCATTGAATACACTGCCAACGAGATGCCGAAGTTCAACTCGATTTCGATCTCGGGCTACCACATGCAAGAGGCCGGCGCGAACCTTGTGCAAGAGCTTGCGTTCACGCTGGCTGATGGCCGCGAATACGTGCGCACGGCGATTGCGGCAGGCATGGACGTGGACAAATTCGCCCCGCGCCTGTCTTTCTTCTTCTGCATCGGCATGAACTTTTTCATGGAAGCGGCCAAGCTGCGTGCCGCGCGCCTGCTATGGTCGCGTATTATGGAAGAATTCAAACCGCAGAACCCCAAATCCTCTATGCTGCGGACCCACTGTCAGACGTCTGGTGTCAGCCTTCAGGAACAAGACCCCTATAATAACGTGATCCGCACCGCCTATGAAGCGATGTCGGCGGTTTTGGGCGGCACGCAGTCCTTGCACACCAACGCGCTGGACGAAGCGATTGCCCTGCCCACCGAGAATTCGAGCCGCATCGCGCGCAACACGCAGCTCATCTTGCAAGAAGAAACCGGCGTGACCAACGTGGTCGATCCGCTGGCGGGGTCTTACTATGTTGAAAAGCTGACCCACGACATGGCCGAGGCCGCATGGAAGCTGATCGAAGAGGTTGAGGAACTGGGCGGCATGACCAAGGCTGTTGCCTCGGGTATGCCTAAACTGCGGATCGAGGAGGCCGCCGCACAGCGTCAGGCAGGCCAGGACCGTGGCACCGATGTGATCGTCGGCGTGAACAAGTACCGCCGCGACAAGGAAGACGCGATCGACATTCTGGATGTGGACAACGTTGCCGTCCGTGACAGCCAGATCAAGCGGCTGAAAAGCATCCGCGCCAGCCGCGACGAAGCGGCCTGCACGGCCGCACTGGCAGAACTGTCACGCCGCGCCAAAGAGGGCGGGAATCTGTTGGAAGCAGCTGTAGAAGCGGCCCGCACTCGCGCCACCGTGGGAGAAATCAGCATGGCAATGGAAGATGAATTTGGCCGCCACCGCGCCGAAGTAAAAACTCTGGCGGGCGTCTATGGCGCTGCTTATGAGGGCGACGAAGGCTTTGCCGCGATCCAGAAATCGGTAGAAGATTTTGCCGAAGCAGAAGGGCGTCGCCCGCGTATGCTGGTGGTCAAGATGGGGCAAGACGGCCATGATCGTGGTGCGAAAGTTATCGCGACCGCCTTTGCCGATATCGGATTTGACGTGGACGTAGGCCCGCTGTTCCAGACACCCGCCGAAGCGGCACAGGACGCCGTGGACAACGACGTGCACGTGATTGGCATCAGCTCTCAGGCGGCGGGCCACAAGACACTGGCGCCGCAGCTTGTCAAAGCGCTGAAAGAGGCCGGGGCAGAGGATATTCTTGTGATCTGTGGTGGTGTGATCCCGCAGCAAGACTATCAGTTTCTCTATGATGCGGGCGTAAAGGCGATCTTTGGTCCGGGTACCAATATCCCCAACGCGGCGCAGGATATCCTGAAACTGATCCGCGAAGCGCGCGGATGATATCCTTTGACCATATCGCAGTGGCAGGAGAGACCCTTGCCGCTGCGGCTGGCCACGTGGAGAGCGTCTTGGGCGTGCCTATGCAGTCTGGTGGCGAACATGCGGTCTTTCATACGCATAACCGGTTGCTGGGGCTGGAGGACGGTCTCTATCTGGAAGCGATTGCGGTTAACCCGCAAGCGCCAACGCCTGATCGGCCACGCTGGTTCGATCTGGATTGTTTTGAGGGTGCGCCGCGCCTGACCAACTGGATTTGCCGCTGCGACGATCTGGATGCGACGTTGGATCAATTGCCCGAAGGGTTTGGTCGTCCCGTGGACCTGCAACGGGGCGATCTTCGCTGGCGGATGGCCGTTCCAGCCAGCGGTGTGCTTCCGTTCGACAATTGCGCGCCTGCATTGATCCAGTGGATTGGTGATGCCCACCCCGCACCGCGCATGGCCCAGCAAGGCTGCCGGATCGAGACTTTCACCATCCGTCATCCTGAGGCGATAACACTGGCCGCGCTCCTTGCGCCGCTTCTTGCCGATGGGCGCATCGTGTTTGAGGTAGGTCCGAAGCAGCTGAGCGCAGCGATCACAACACCAACAGGCCGCGCGACCCTATGCTGATCCGTGCGGCCTCAATGGCTGACATTCCTCAGATCATTGACCTGTGGAACACTATGATACGGGACACCACAGCAACCTTCACCACGATTGAGAAGTCAGAGTCTGACCTGCGTGCGCTTCTGAAAGACCGGCAAGACGCATTTCTGGTGGCAGACGTGGAGGGAATATGCGCGGGGTTTATGACATGGGGGCCGTTTCGCGGTGGTCCGGGATATGCCCATACCGCGGAGCATACGATTATCACAGGTGCGCCGCGCCAAGGCATGGGCCGAGCATTGATGCAGGCCGCTATGACCCAGGCAAAGGCGCAGGGTCTTCACGTCATGATCGGCGCTATCAGTGGCGAAAATGCTCCTGCGATCGCGTTTCACCAGCGATTGGGGTTTGCAATAGCAGGACAATTGTCACAGGTAGGGCGCAAGAACGGGCGCTGGATTGACCTCATTTTGATGAGCAAACCTATCGACGCGTCCTGACAAACGGACCTGCGCGCGTTAGGATAAGCCATGTCGATATGGACCCGCATCTCTGAAGCACTCTCTGCCCTCACCTCTGGCGAGGGGCTTTCGGTTGTGTTTGACCGCTTGCGTACCCCGCCCGAACGCTCCGTCGCCTTTACAATCGCCGTGATTGCGTTGGGCGCGAAGATGGCAAAAGCCGATGGCCAGGTGACGCGCGACGAGGTGACAGCCTTTCGCGAAGTTTTCCAGATCGGTGACGCGGATGCGCAAGGTGCCGCACGGGTGTTCAATATGGCACGGACGGACGTGGCCGGCTTTGACGATTATGCCCGCCGGATCAAGGGCATGTTCAGCGAGGATGCGAGCATCCTGTGCGATCTGATGGAAGGTCTGTTCCACATCGCCATGGCGGATGGGATCTACCATCCCAACGAAAATGCGTTTCTGGAGGAAGTGGCCAAGATATTTGCCCTTCCCGAGGGCAGCTTCGAGACGTTGCGCGCGCGGTTTGTGCCAAACAGCTCTCCGTTGCCGCATAGCGTTCTGGGTATTGCGCCAAATGCCACGCTTGCAGAAGCCCGGGCCGCGTGGAGCAAGCTTGTCCGCGCCAACCACCCGGACGCACTGACGGCCCGCGGTTTGCCCGAAGAGGCGGTCAGAATGGCTGAAAAACGCATGATAGATATCAACCGCGCATGGGAGACCTTGTCGGGCAAGGCAGCGTAATGCGGATCGCAACTTATAATGTTGAATGGTTCGCGAGCCTTTTTGACAGGAAAGACCGGCTTTATAACGATGACGGGTGGTCCGCGCGCTGGCAGATAACACGCGCGCAGCAAACACAGGCGCTGGCCCGTGTATTCACGGCGCTGGACGCAGATGCCATCATGGTGGTCGAGGCACCGGACGCCGGTGCAAGACATGATGCCGTCGCCGCGCTTGAGAGTTTTGCAACCTTTGCCGGCTTGCGCGCACGGTCGGCGGTTATGGGCTTTGCCAATGACACCCAGCAAGAAATTGCGTTGCTCTACGATCCGGACGTATTGAAGGTGACACATGATCCCCAGGGAGAGGCGACGGGCGCCAAAGGCGCGCGCGGCGCACCACGCTTTGACGGGGTGCTGCGGATCGATCTGGATATCGACGCCTCCGAAGACCGTGTTGTGTTCTCAAAACCACCGCTTGAGCTGGCGGTGGAGACCGCAAGTGGCTTTGCGTTCCGAATGATCGGTGCGCATTTGAAATCGAAGGCTCCGCATGGCGCACAAAATGATGCTGAAGCCATGCAAATCGCCATCTCGAACCGGCGTAAACAGCTTGCCCAGGCCATCTGGCTGCGCGCCCGAATTGAAAGCCACCTGTCCGACGGGGTGCCGCTGATGCTGTTGGGTGATCTCAATGATGGTCCCGGTCTGGATGCCTTCGAGAACCTGTTCGGGCGGTCTTCGGTCGAGATTATCCTCGATACCCAAGGGCTGCACCCGCTTTATGATCCGCATGCAGCGCGCGCATTGGGGCAGCGTTTGGGTGCCATGCCGACCACGTCGCGTTTCTGGATCAGGCCCGAAAAACGGTTTCTGCAAGCATTGCTGGACTACATCATGGTGTGCCCACAGTTGCGCGCACGCGAACCTGTCTGGCGCATATGGCATCCGCTGGATGATCCCGACTGTTGGGCCAAGCCTGACTTGCGCGATGCGCTGGTGACGGCGTCGGACCATTTTCCTGTCACGCTTGATATTGATCTGTAATTTGGTTTCTGGCGAAGGCTCCCCTATATTGAAGGGTATGAAACATATCGTTGCCTTCACATTCGCCACCGCCCTCTTTGCAGCACCGGTTTATGCCGATGAAGAACCGTCGCTCATGGAACGGGGCGCGCAATTGTTCTTTGAGGGATTGATGCAGGAAATGGCACCTGCGCTGGATGACTTGGCAGAGCTGATGGAGGAGGCGGGGCCAGCCTTGCAGGCGTTCATCACCGAGATGGGCCCAAAGCTGCGCAGCGTTCTGGAAGAGGTCGAAGACTGGAGCGTTTACAGCGCACCGGAGGTTTTGCCCAACGGCGATATCATTATCCGCCGTAAACCTGACCTGCCGCATGACGCGCCGGAACACGCACCGCCCGCCGAGCCAGAGCCGCAGATTGATCTTTAACGGCTGACGGTCTTTACGATTGCTTGTGCACCAAGAGAGCTGGCAAGTGAGCTAAAGCGCGCTTCCGCGACCTCACCGAACAGGGGCATCATGTCTGGGCTCAGCCGCAGATGCAGCTCTTTTTTCTTGGGAAACCAGCGCATTTCGCCCAGTTCTTCGAGCTTGTCCATCCATAGCATCGCGCCAAATCGTAGGGCTTTACCCAGAATTTCGGCTTCGGCGCGGGTCTGTTCATCCACCATGTCAAACAGGTCGGCAAAGCGGATATTTTCACGTTTGTTGGAATAGCGGTGCATCAGGGCAAGGCCCATGAAGATACGTTCAGAGTGTTTCAATCCGCCCAGATTGGCGCGGGTGGCGTTGTCGAAACAGACTTCTGCGCGGTAATCAGGGTGCGCGCGCCAGCTGACGTCATGCAGCAGACACGCCGCTTTGATCAGGCGTTTGCGTGGCGCAGAGGCGGATTTGTAGATCGGCAGGATGAAGTTATACAGCATCCGCCCAAAACCCGGCGAGCGAGCGTCCTTGTCCTCGGCAAAGCGGCAGGCTTCGATCAAGGGATCGCGGTCGCGCAGTCGCTGGGGCATCTGTTCATACAACATGCCTTCGCGGATGCCGTAGCTTGAGATGGCGATGTCTTTGGGTTTGAAGGTCTTGACCAGACGGGACAGCACTTCGCAGGCATAGGGCACAAGGATCGCGCGGGCCGAAGATACGCCTGCCTCAACGCGCAGGGTGTCCATGTCCGATTTGCGTATGAAATCAACGGTTTCGCGCACCGATTTGCGTGTCATGCGGTATTCATGCAGGACGTGCAGCGGATAGCCACGGCGGATCATGTCGATCCGTGCGATGGCGCGCCAAGAGCCACCGACAAGGAACAATCTGTCCCGCTGGCTGCCCATCTTATCAGCCAAGCCGTGCATCGTTTCCTTGATATGTGCCTCGCGGGCTTTGGCGCCCCCCTTGATATCACGCAACTTCAGCGGCCCCAGCGATGACGTCACCCGTCGACCGACCCGTCCGCCGGAAATCTCGGCCAGCTCCAGAGATGAGCCGCCAATGTCGCAGACCAGACCATAAGCCCCGGGCCAGCCCAAAAGCACACCCTGCGCGGACAGGCGGGCTTCTTCCTCGCCGTCAATAACCCAGATCCGCAATCCGGTCTCGGCGCGGACTTCTTCGCAGAACGCGCGCCCGTCTTTCGCGTCACGCACCGCAGCCGTGGCCACGACGGTTAATTCTGACAGCCCCATGCCTTCGGCGAGTTTCTTGAACCGGCGCATCGCTGAAAGCGCGCGCACGCGCCCTTCGGGCGAGAGGTGGCCAGTATCGGCCATACCGGCCCCAAGCGCACACATGATTTTTTCGTTGTAGAAATACGCAGGCGACCGTGCCGCCCCGTCAAATACCACCATCCGGACAGAGTTTGATCCGACATCCACAACGCCCACACGGCGCAAAGCACGCGCACCGGGGTCCTGAAACAGGGGCTTTCCGAACAGGCCCAGATCGGCAACGCCGGTTTCAGGGACAGTTGCGGGCAGTGGTGTTGGATCGGTCATGCGCGCTCCGGTTAGAGGGGCGGAAAGTTGGGGCAAACTGGCCCATACCCGCCCCCGCGTCAATCAATAACCCATGCGAAACGCGTGTGTTAATCTTCGGTATGGGTGAGCTTTGGCACATCTGAAGCCCCCGCAGAGCCGCGACCGGAGAGCGAGGGGTTCTCCATAAAGAAGCGGTGGCAGCTAAAGGCAAATTGCCCTTCGGGAAGCGGCGGGCGTGTGAAGCTGCCATCAGGGGCCATCACCCAGCTTTGTGCGATATCGGCCAGATTGGCCGCCATGATCTGGCTGGTGATCTGGGCCTGCACGGTGGCATTCTCGATCTCGATCAGGGTCTCGACGCGGCGGTTGAGGTTGCGGCCCATCCAGTCCGCAGAGGACATGAACACCCGCGCCTTTTTGTGCGGCAGCCCGTAGCCGTTGCCGAAACAAACGATGCGGCTGTGCTCCAGAAAACGACCTACGATAGATTTCACGCGGATGTTTTCGGACAGCCCTTTGATCCCCGGACGCAGGGCGCAAATACCCCTTATCACAAGGCTGATCTGAACGCCGGCGTTGGAGGCAGCATAAAGCGCATCGATCACTTCGTCGTCCACGATGCTGTTCATTTTGGCCCAAATTACTGCAGGTTTGCCCGCGCGCGCGTGGTCAGCCTCGGCTGCGATCATTTCCAACAGGCGCGGTTTGAGCGTGATAGGCGAGATCGCCAAATTGTCCAGATGCGCAGGTGGGGCATAGCCCGACAGGTAATTGAACACTTTGGTCGCGTCGCGGCCCAGTTTTTTGTCACAGGTGAACAGCGATAGATCGGTATAGATGCGCGCGGTAATCGGATGGTAGTTGCCGGTGCCATAGTGCGTATATGTCACCAGTTCGCTGCCTTCGCGGCGCACCACGGTCGAAATTTTCGCGTGCGTTTTGAGGTCGATAAACCCGTAGACCACATGCGCGCCCGCCCGCTCCAGCCTGCGCGATTGGCGAATGTTGGCAGCCTCGTCAAAGCGGGCCTTCAACTCGACCAAGGCGGTCACGGATTTGCCGTCCTCTGCTGCTTCGCAAAGCGCTTCGACGATGGGGCTATCGCGAGAGGTGCGGTAAAGCGTTTGTTTGATCGCGACCACATTGGGGTCACGCGCAGCCTGCTGGAGGAAACGGACCACCATGTCGAAGGTTTCATAGGGGTGGTGCAGCAGCATATCTTTTGAACGGATCGCTTTGAACATGTCGCCGTCGTGGTCGGTTACCCGTTCGGGAATACGCGGGATGAACTGCGGCCAAAGCAGATCGGGCCTGTCATCGCCTACAAGCTGGGCCAGATCGTCAATGCCGATCATCCCCTCGATCTCGATCACGTCCTGCGGTTTGGCCCCAAGTTCGGCCATAATGGTGGCAAGCAGCTTGGAGGGCGCGCCTGCGGAATGGGTCATGCGCACCACTTCGCCACGGCGGCGACGTTTCAGCGCAACTTCAAATTCACGCACAAGGTCTTCGGCTTCGTCCTCGACCTCCAGATCGCTGTCACGCAGCACGCGGAATTCAAAATGCGCCTTTAGTCTATAACCGGGAAAGAGGTCTGGTATTTTAAGCACCAGGAGTTCTTCGAGCGGTAAAAAGCGTTTGCACCCGTCAGGAGCAGGAAGCGAGACAAAGCGGTCAATCTGCGCAGGGATGGGCAGCAGTGCCTGCAAGGGTTTCTTGTCGCGCGTGCGCTCAAGCTGGAGCGCGAGCGCAAAGCCCGTGTTGGGCAAAAACGGGAAGGGGTGCGCAGGATCAATTGCCAGTGGCGACAGGACCGCAAAGACCTGATTGAGAAACACGTCATCCAAAGCCGTCTTGTCTGACGCGCTTAGATCGTCCAGCCCTTCAAGCATGATGTTCTGGTCATCCATCTCACGCAGCAGGTCTACCAAAACGGCCTGCTGGCGCAGCATCAGCGCGCGGGCGTCTTGATTGATCAGCACCAGTTGCTCTGCCGGTGTCAGGCCGTCTGCGGCAGGCGTGGTATTGCCTGCTTGCGCCAGCTCACGCAGGCCGGCCACGCGCACGGTATAGAATTCATCCAGATTATCGGCCGAGATCGACAGGAAGCGTAGCCGTTCCAGCAATGCCACGCGCGGATTTTCGGCTTCTTCCACCACGCGCCAGTTAAAGCGCAGCCAGCTTAGTTCACGGTTCTGAAAACGGGCAGGGCTGCCCAGATCAAGATCGGGCAGCTCAACAGGTGTATCAAAAGGCGCAGTGAGAAAATCGGCATCGGACATGGGTGTACTTATCCAACATAAATGTAACGGCAATAAGACAGGAGCGCCGCTATTATCGCGCTTCTGTTTCGGCTTTGTCCAGCACTTGCGCGGCCAGCGCACGGGTGATGGGGCGTTTGCGAGCAAGGCTTTCACGGTCAAGCGCTGCGACAAAGCGGTTCGCGGCAGCAAAGGACCGGTCCATCCGGTTCAGCAGGTAGGGGATCAGGTCCGTTGGGGGGACCAATTGACGGTCAGCCAGAAGCTTGACCAGCACAGCGGACAGCAGCGCGTCATCCGGCGCGTCGATAGACACTTCCAGCGCGCCTTGCAGGCGGCTAACCAGATCGGGCAGGGACAGCCCCCAATGCGCCACAGCACCAACGCCTGTCAGCAGCAGGGAATGACCTTCGGCCAGCACCATGTTGTGCAGGTGAAACAGGGCTGTCTGGGCCTGTGGATCGCCGACGATCAGGGGAATGTCTTCTACCGCGACGCTGGACTGCGCCAGATGCGGCACATCTTCGTCACGCAGATCAACAGCGCGGATAAGCCGCGCTTGGGCCGCATCCGTCCAGACATGTGTGAGGTGGCTTTTGCCCGCACCTTCGGGTCCGGTCAGCACCATCTTGCCACCGGCCCAATTGCGCCAGTTCTCGATCATGGCCACAGCCATCGCATTGGACGGGGCGACCAGAAAGTCATCGCGTCCCCGCGCGGTACGCACCGGCAGATCAAACCCCAACTGCATCGCCATACTATAGTAGGTCTTCGTCTGGGATTGAGATGTCTTGCTCGGTGCCGCGGTACAGAAGGCTTTGCTGGTACTGCTCTACTGCGAAGCGCGCAATAACGCCAAATGCGGCAGCGACAGGCACCGCCACCAACATGCCGACAAAGCCAAACAGTGTGCCGAAGACGGATAAGGCAAGGATCAGCCAAACAGGGTGTAGCCCGACCGAGTTACCAACCAGTTTTGGGGTCAGAACATTACCTTCAACCACTTGGCCGATCACAAAAATTCCGCCCACCAGTCCGATGGAAACCCAGTCACCCCAGAACTGGAACAACGCCAGACCCAGCGCCAGTGCTCCCCCGATCAGCGCACCAAGATAGGGGATGAACGTGACCAACCCTGCGATAAATCCGACCACAAGACCAAATTGCAGCCCCACCAGCATCAGCGCGATAGCGTAATAAGTGCCCAGAATGAGGCAGACCGTGCCCATACCGCGAATGAACGAAGCGAGCGTTTTGTCGACGTCGCGGGCCAGCTTGCGGATCACTTGCGCATGGTCCCTTGGTAGCATCCCGTCGATGTGGGCAATCATCCGGTCCCAATCCAGCAGCATGTAAACGGCCACAACCGGCACGATCACAAACAGCATGATCACGTTGATGATCCCCGCAGCAGAGCTGAGCGCCGTATTCAAAAGCTCTCCACCGCGTTCCTGTACAGCTGTCCCCACTGAATTCAGAGAGTTACGCAAGGTCGATCCTTCCTCAAGGATAGAAGGGAACCGTTCGGTTAGCACGGCGGTAAAGCGTTTGGTCAGATCAGGGGCGATCTCAAACAGGTTTACGGCCTGCGAAATCAGGGTCGGGATAACCAGCAATGCCATGATGACAAAGATCAGGATCGCAAGCACCGTGATCACTGCTGTAGACATGGCACGGCTTAGGCCCATACGCTCTAGCCGGTCGGCAACCGGATCAAGGAAATAGGCAATCGCGCTGCCCAGAACAAATGGCAAAAGCACATCGCCCATAAACCACAAGATCACCAGAAACACAGCCGCGGCCATGCCCCAATACTTAATCTGGTCTCTGATCGGCAGGGCCATTTCTATCTCCTGAGTGTTGTTTTACACATCGCCCATGGGCGGTCCGGTTTCAAGGGTTAGCGCACGAATTGCGGCGCTTACCCGCGCAATAGGCGGGCTTTGGCGGCATGGATTCCAAAAAGGCGATCGAAACCGGTAATGCCGCTCAAACAAAGGCGCCCTATTTCTTGTTGGTAGGACCGCCGGGGGTTTGGCTGGACACCAAATGGGTCGCTGCCCTACTTTGGTCGGCAATCAAAAGGAAATCTGATGCCGAGGCTACCAGAACCGGACACGCGACACGTGCTGCACCAGACGGCCTGCATCCTGAAGGCATCTTGCTATGATGAGGTCTGGGCGCGGTTGTTGGTGGGGTTGGGGATTTTCGGGATCACGGCGGTACGATACGGGCTGACACGCTCGCGCCACGGGATGTCTTTGGGGGACTTGCAGGACATCCTGTTCCTGTCGACGCTGGGTGAGAAAGATTTCACCGACTACATCGAGACCGGTCTCTATCGGCGGTCGCCTCACTATCGGTGGATGGCGGAAAACGACGGCGCGGTGTCTTGGGGGTGGTTTGTGCAGGAGGCAAAGGCGGGCCGCTTGCTTCCGGACGAACATGCATTCTTGGCCGAGATGGAGCAGGCGGGGCAGCCTGCGGGGTATTTGCTCAGCTTTGCGTCAGATACGACGCGCCTCAAGGGCGGCTTGGGCATGATGGGGCAGCGGGACTGGTCTCAGGCGTATATGGACGCGCTGTGGGGGCAGCACGGTGAGGCGATCGAGGCGATGTGCATTGCCGCACATCTCAACATTACACGCATGCCGTTGCCGTCAAAACGCAATCCCCTGCGTCCGCGCCAACGCGAAATGCTTGAGTGGATCGCAGACGGAAAGTCGATGCAGGACATCGCCGTTCTTACCGAACTTTCTGTGACAACGATAGAAAAGCACCTGCGCGGCGCGCGCGACGCGCTTGACGTTGAGACCACTGCCCAGGCAATTGCGCGCGCGGGGCTGCTGGGCCATTTGTATGTTGTCTCTGAGGAGACGGCTTGACACTGCGTGCGGGCGCGGCACGTTAGGGCAAACCTGACAGGAGCCGCCCATGCGCACCCCCTTTGATACCGAACTTCAAACCCGCTTGATGCGTTATGCCGCGATCGACACGCAATCAGACGAGGACAGCCCGGCGCAGCCCTCTACGGCGTGCCAGCTGGATCTGAGCCGCGTTCTGATCTCCGAGCTTGAAGACATGGGGGCCAGCGATGTGCGGTTGACTGACTATGGTGTGGTGCTGGCAACGATACCGGGCAACACAGACGGGCCGGTGATGGGACTTTGTGCTCACGTGGATACAGCGCCGCAATTCAACGCGACAGGCGTGAAGCCACGGCTTATTCAGGGATATAACGGCGGGGACATCACCTTTCCCGATGCGCCCGAGCGGCGGCTGGGGCCTGATGTCTCTTCCCATTTGGCTGACTGTGTGGGGCATGACCTGATCACAGCATCCGGCACAACGCTGCTGGGCGGGGATGACAAGGCCGGTGTCGCGATCATCATGACGGCGGCAAAGCATCTGTTGGATCATCCAGAAATTCCGCGCGGTGAGCTGCGCCTTGCGTTCACACCGGACGAAGAGATCGGCCGCGGTGTGGACCCGCGTCTGCCTGCCGACATGGCGTGTGATTTCGCCTATACGTTCGACGGATCAAAACCGGGTGAAGTAGAGCACGAGACGTTCTCGGCTGATCGTGGGGTCGTTACAGTGACGGGCGTGTCCATTCACCCCGGTTGGGCCAAGGACAAGCTGGTCAACGCCATGCATCTGGCCGCGCGTATCATCGAGACTTTGCCGCAAACCACCATGACCCCTGAAACCACAAGCGGTGCCGAAGGCTTTATTCACGCCACCGACATCAGCGGCGGTGCAGCCGAGACCCGCATCGGCTTTATCATTCGTGATTTTGAGCGTGAAGGTCTTGAGCAAAAAGGCGCAATCCTGCGCGCTGTCTGCGACGCTGTGGCCCTGACAGAGCCGCGTGCAACCATCACCTGCGAAATCACACCGCAGTACCGCAACATGCGCTATTGGCTAGAGAATGACATGACGCCTGTACATCTGGCCCATGAGGCGGTGCGCGATGTGGGGTTGGAGCCGATTTCGGTGCCGATCCGTGGCGGCACCGACGGATCACGCCTGACAGAGATGGGGCTGCCATGCCCCAATATTTTTACGGGCATGCAGGAAATACACGGCCCGCTGGAGTGGATCTCGGTGCAGGATATGGGCAAGGCCACGCAAGTGGCGCTGCGACTGGTGGCTCGGGCGGCAGAAGCTGTGAATTGAGGGGCTGGCCCCTCAAATCAGCCATGATATTTGCGGCCAAAAGGAATGGCGGGTCCGTATGACGATTGTATTGGTTCCATGTTTGGCTTAGGCAAATCGCAAAGTTGAATGAGGATTACCCCATGCGTTTGAGCCGTTATTTCCTGCCCGTTCTGAAAGAGACCCCTTCCGAGGCGCAGATTGTCAGCCACCGCTACATGCTGCGCGCCGGCATGATCAAGCAGAACTCGGCGGGTATCTATTCATGGTTGCCGCTCGGCTTTAAGGTTCTGCGCAAGCTCGAAAACATCGTCCACGAAGAACAAATTCGCGCGGGCCACGTGCCAATGCTGATGCCTACGCTGCAATCAGCCGACCTGTGGCGCGAAAGTGGTCGTTATGACGATTACGGCGAAGAGATGCTGCGGATCAAAGACCGTCAGGGTCGCGACATGCTATACGGTCCGACAAACGAAGAGATGATCACCGATATCTTCCGGTCGCACGTCGGGTCGTACAAAGACTTGCCGCTGACGCTCTATCACATCCAGTGGAAATTCCGCGACGAGATGCGTCCACGTTTCGGCGTGATGCGCGGGCGCGAGTTCTTCATGAAAGACGGGTACAACTTTGACCTGACCAAAGAAGATGCGATGCATGCCTATAACCGCCATCTGGTGAGCTATCTGCGCACGTATGAGCGGATGGGCTTGCAGGCGATCCCGATGCGCGCAGACAGCGGCCCGATCGGCGGCGATGACACGCATGAGTTCCTCGTGCTGGCAGAAACCGGTGAGTCCGAGGTGTTCTATGATAGCGCCGTGACCGATCTGCGCTTTGGTGACCGTGCGATTGATTATGACAGCCACGAAGAATGTGCCGCCGTCATGCAGGAATTCACAACCAAATACGCCCGCACGGATGAAACCCACGACGAGGCCCTCTTTAACGAGGTCCCAGAAGAGCGCCGCCGCGTGGCGCGCGGTATCGAAGTTGGTCAGATTTTCTACTTCGGCACCAAATACTCCGAAGCTATGGGCGCCAAAGTGCAAGGGCCGGACGGCAAGGTTGTTCCAGTGCACATGGGCAGCCACGGTATCGGGGTCAGCCGCCTGTTGGGCGCGATCATCGAGGCCAGCCATGATGACAAGGGTATTATCTGGCCAGAAGGCGTCACGCCTTTCCATTGTGGCATTGTGAACCTCAAGCAGGGCGATGCCGAAGCGGATGCGGCTTGTGAATCCCTGTACAACAGCCTTGTGGCGCTGGGCCTTGATCCTTTGTACGACGACCGCAACGAGCGTGCAGGCGGCAAGTTCGCGACGATGGACCTGATCGGTCTGCCGTGGCGCATCACAGTTGGTCCGCGCGGCCTGAAAAACGGTGTGGTAGAATTGACGTCGCGCCGCACAGGTGAGAGCGAAGAGCTGCCACCAGAGCAGGCGATCGAGAAGATTGCGCAGATCTACAAAGGTCTGTCCGTGCACGGTATCTAAGACAATTCTGCGTGCGGGCTGGACCTCGCACGCATTTGCGCCATCCTTCAGTTAGAAACAGGAGGATTGGCGATGCGGAAAATACTGACCCTTTTGACCATTGGTCTGGCCACGGGGGCGTTGGCGCAGGGCGTTGAACAAGGCGACAAGAACGCGCCGCAGTTCACCCCCGCCTGGCCAACGCAAACCCGTGCCCCCGCGCTGCAAAGCGGCGTGACCTTGCAAATCGAAGTGTTGGCCGATGGGCTGGAGACCCCTTGGGGAGTCGCCGTGTTGCCGGATGGCGGGTATCTGGTGACCGAACGCTCAGGTGCACTGCGGTTGGTGCGCGAGGGCACAGTCAGTGGGCCGATCAGTGGCGTGCCTGAGGTTCTGGCCCAGCGGCAAGGCGGGTTGCTGGACGTGGCGCTGGCCGAGGATTTTGACACCAGCCGCGTGATTTTCCTGACCTACGCGAAACCGATGGGCGGTGGGTTGTCCGCCACTGCTGCGGCGCGGGGCGTTCTAAGCGCTGATGGTGCGATGCTCGGCGATGTCCGTGACGTGTTTGTGCAAGATCCTCCGTCGCCCAACGCAATGCACTTCGGCTCTCGCGTGGTGCCGTTTGGCGGGGACCTCTACATCACCACTGGCGAACATTTCAGCAATCGAGAAAGGCAATTCGCACAAGATCTGGATAAAACCTACGGCAAGGTTCTTCGGGTCAACCCGAATGGCGGGGCTGCAGCGGGCAATCCCTTTGACACCGAAGTCTGGAGCCTCGGACACCGCAATGTGCAAGGGGCCGCGGTTCGCCCGTCTGATGGCAGTCTCTGGACACTTGAGCATGGACCCGCTGGTGGGGATGAGCTGAACCTGATCACTGCGGGGGCGAACTACGGCTGGCCTGTGGTCAGTTACGGGTTGAATTACAACGGCTCGCCTGTCGGCAGCGCAGAGGCGTGGCGCACAGGTTTTGTCGAGCCGCAATACTATTGGGATCCGGTGATCGCACCGGGGGGATTTGCGTTTTATCAAGGCGCTATGTTTGACGGGTGGGAGGGCAACGTGTTGGCCGCCTCTCTCAATCCCGGTGGTTTGGTCAGGCTTGTTTTGGAAGGCGACCGCGTGGTCGGGGAAGAGCGGTTTTTGGCGGGCGAAATACGTGTGCGCGACGTCGAGATCGGACGCGATGGGGCCATTCTGATCCTCGATAACTCTGACGGGCGACTGTTGCGGCTGACACCGAAGTAGGATGTGATACATAAGCAGTGCTTACTGATGCTGATGAAAACAGTCAGTTTTGCAGTGTTATTGAAGCGCGCGTAGCGTATGGTGTTCGTATGGATTGGAACCAATGCGCGCGTCTGACGCGGCATTCGTCAAGGTGGTGTACCGAATATGATCTTGCGCAGTATCGCCTTGGCGGGTGGGCTTGCCGGTGCGGCCGCTACCTCGCAATTCCCCGAGTTTTCCCAGCAGTACATGCAGCGCCTTGGCGGTGCTGTTGACGCTCTGGGTGAGGTCGTCGCGGATTTTGACGCCTCTGCCACAGCCTCGGATCTAAGCCGTGAGGAAGCTTTGGCGCAAATGCAGGGCACCGCGTTTTTGGAACGGCGCAGCGCTGATATGGCCCGTTCAATTGCGCGCTATGAGCGGCTACGCAGTGATCTCGTGGCGCTTGAGGGGCAGGGCCCCTTCATGCGCGCCTATAACGCGGCGCGCTTTACCGATCAGGAAATAGTTCAATCGGCTTGGCAGGCCTATCAACCCGCCATACCTGTGAGTTTTGCAGGTTTCATGTTTGCCGGTGTAGGCTTTGTTCTGGGCAGCATGGGTTTTGCATTGTTGTTGGGCTTGTTGCGCGTACCATTCCGGCGCCGGCGACCCGCATAAACTTTGTTGTCGTTCCATCCCTTTCCGATAGGCAGCGCTTTGCGCAAACAGGACTGGCGCAATCGGTCTAAGCCTTGACCCTGCGCCTGCAAAGCCTCACCTTGCGCAAAACGTGAAAAGCGCCCAATTCCGAGCAAGGACCATCATGGCCTCAAGTACCCCTCCTTTTGCCCCGTTTGAATGGATGATCGCATGGCGCTACCTGCGGGCGCGTCGCGCCGAAGGCGGGGTCAGTGTGATGACATGGATCAGTCTGATCGGGATCACGTTGGCGGTCTTTGCGCTGATTGCAACGCTGGCCGTACGCTCCGGATTTCGGGCAGAGTTTGTCGATACCATTCTGGGCGCCAATGCGCATGTGACCGTCTACGAGATGGGCGTGATGCAGCCCAATGGTGCTGTGGATCGCAACATCCGCGACTATGATGCGCTGGCGGCACAAGTCGCAACGGTCGACGGCGTGACCCGCGTCGCCCCGATTGTGCGCGGGCAGGTTATGGCGACTTTTCAGGGCAACAATGCAGGTATGGAAGTCTACGGCATCACCGCCGAGAACCTTGCCACCATCCCGCGTATTGCCAACCCGCAAGCCGCCCAAGGTGATATCGCCCGCTTCAATGAGGGGATCGCCATCGGCTCTGGCATTGCGCGCAGTTTGAACGCGCAGGTGGGGGATCTTATCCGCCTGATCTCACCCGATGGGGTCAAGACCGCCTTTGGCACGTCGCCGCGTATCAATGCCTATGAGGTGACCTATATTTTCACGGCCGGCCGCTATGACATCGACCGAACCCGCGCCTACCTGCCACTGGCCGAGGCGCAAAGCTATTTCAACGCCGAAGGCGCGGTGAGCGAGCTCGAGGTCATGGTCGCCGATCCCGACAATGTGGATGATCTGAGCGCCGACATTCTTGCTGCCGCCGGAGATACCGCGCTGGTCTGGACATGGCGCGAGGCATCTTCGGGCTTTCTGAACGCGTTGGATATCGAGGATAATGTGATGTTCGTGATCCTCTCAGTGCTGGTGCTGATTGCGGCGATGAACATCGTGTCTGGCCTAATCATGTTGGTCAAAAACAAGGGCCGCGATATTGGCATTTTGCGCACGATGGGCCTGTCCGAAGGTTCTGTCCTGCGCGTGTTTTTCATCTGCGGCGCGTTTACCGGGATTATCGGCACGGCGCTGGGCGTGATCTTTGGCTGTCTGTTTGCACTTTATGTGGACCAGATTTTTGGCATGGTGAATTGGCTGTCGGGCGGCAACGCTTGGGACCCGTCGATCAGGGGCATCTATTTCCTGCCGGCCAAGCTTGAGCTTGGTGATGTGCTGTCGGCTGTGGGCCTGTCGCTTGGGCTATCCTTCATTGTAACGATTTTTCCTGCCCGCCGTGCGGCGCGGATGAACCCTGTTGAGGCCCTGCGCTATGAGTGATCCTGTCTTGCGCCTGTCGGGCATCACCAAAGGCTATAATCACGGCAAACCCAATGAAGTCACCGTGCTGCGCGGCATCGACCTTGAGCTTGCGCGCGGCGAAGTCGTCGCCCTTGTCGCGCCATCTGGGGCAGGCAAGTCTACGCTGCTGCACATTGCCGGTCTGCTGGATACGCCAGACGCCGGCATGGTCGAGATTGGCGGCACCGATATGACCGGCAAGCGGGACGGCGCGCGCACGGCTGTGCGGCGACGCGATGTGGGTTTTATCTATCAGTTTCATCATTTGCTGCCGGAATTCTCTGCGGTTGAGAACATCGTCCTGCCGCAGCTAGCCAACGGAATTACACGCAAAGCAGCACATGCACGCGCGATGGACCTGCTTGATCAGGTCGGCGTAGCGCCACGCGCGGCGCACCGCCCCGCCGCGCTGTCAGGTGGTGAGCAACAGCGCGTTGCTTTCTGCCGTGCGCTGGCCAACAGCCCCAAGTTGCTGCTGGCGGACGAGCCGACAGGCAATCTTGATCCCGAAACATCCGAGACGGTCTTTGCGGCGCTCATGGCTCTGGTGCGCACCACAGGTCTGTCGGCGCTGATCGCTACGCACAACCTTGAGCTGGCGGCACGTATGGATCGCCAAATCCGGCTGGATCAGGGTGTTTTGAGCGCGCGCTAAAGCGTGCTTTTCGCGAATTCGGCATATCGTCAACGCAGTATCAACATATTTGCGCGATATCCCGAAGGTAGAATAGTAACAGATAGGCCGCGATATGTCCCCGATCCTTGCAATGCTTTTCAGCGCACTTGGCCCGCTGATAGTCACCTTTGTGAACTTCGATGACGATGATCCTGATGATGTGGAAGTCGAAGGGGATGTCACCGCTACACCCACGGGTGACCCCGTCGAAACCATCGATGTTATGACGTTCATTGAAAACGCCCGCGGTACTGATGATAATGTCGGTTCTGTTGACGGCAGCCGTGGCACCGATCAGGACGAAGAATTTGTCGCCGAAGGGGATACTGCTGTGATCCACGATGCCTCGGGCGGCGCGGACAGTCTGACGGGTTCCGCGCTTAATGATACGCTTTTGGGCGGTGACGGAACCGATGTGATCGACGGCGGCGATGGTGATGATGCGCTCTTTGGCGCCTTCTCACGCGAGACGCGCGCTGACGATGAGGCGGCGGATACGCTGGTTGGCGGCGCGGGGGACGACACGCTGTTCATGGGCGATGGTGATATCGGCAACGGCGGTGAAGGCCGCGATGTTTTTGTCGCTACGCAGGACGCGGTCGAAGTGATTCAGATCAGTGATTTCAATGTGGATGAGGACACCATCGCAATTGAAACCGAAGCGCCCGAAGGTGCCAGTATCACCGAACAAGTGGCTGAGGACGGTGGACTGCGGATTGAATTATCCACGGGCCTAAGCTTGCGGCTCGAAGGGGTTGGCGCTCCGCTGGGCGCTGGCAGCCTGCAATTTGTACCGGTGGAGCCGCTTGTGCAAAGCTGATCGGCTTGACGTGCGGCTCTCATGCTGGTCTGTCTCAAGGGTCGCAAATTCGGAGCCTGCCAGATGCCCATGTTATCCCTAGACGAGATCGAGAAAACCGTGCGCCGCGCTTTGAGCGCACATGGCGCGGACGCGTTTGCGGCTGCAGAAGTGTCCCGTGCGGTACGGGCAGCAGAGAGCATCGGCAACAAGATTTGCGGGCTCTATTATGTTGAAAGCTACTGCCAGCAGCTGCGCTCGGGGCGGGTGTCCGGGACGGTTACGCCAAAGGTGAGTACCCCGCGGGCCGGTACGGTTGTGGTCGATTCAGGCTTTGGTTTCGCCCAGCCGGCTTTTGCCCATGCCTTGCCGGTGGCGCTGGACGCGGCCCGCCGTGCCGGTGTTGCATCCCTTGCCGTGGCGCATGCACATACCTGTACGTCGCTGGGATACTTCACCCAACAGATCGCACATGCGGGCATGATCGGGATCGGCTTTACTAACGCCTCGCCCATTGTCGCGGCTCCGGGCGGCCAAACGCGTGCGATCGGCACCAATCCGATCGCGTTTTCGGTGCCTGACGGGCAGGGCGGCACCGCCATGCAGTTCGACCAATCTACCACCACGGTTGCACTGGGAAAGATCACAATGGCCAAAGCCGCAGGGGAGAGTATTCCCGAAGGCTGGGCGCTGGATGCTGACGGCAATCCCACAACGGACCCCGATGCCGCGATCAAGGGATCGCTGGTCTCACTTGGGGGCTATAAAGGCTGGGGCTTTGGCCTCATGGCCGAGGTGTTGGCCGCCGCGATGACCGGTTCGGTTTTGTCACGCGATGTCAAACCGCTCAAAGCGCCCGAAGGTGCGCCGCATGATCTGGGCCAGTACTATCTGCTGATTGATCCGTCTGTTGCATCAGATTTCGGGGAAAAAGTGCAGGCGCTGGCCGATCACATTGCGCAGGACGAAGATGCGCGGATGCCGGGGCAGGGTAAGCAGGCAATGGACCCCGTTGAAGTTGGCGACGAGACTTGGGCGCTGATCACAGGTCTGGCGGACGGTTAATTCACTGACAGATGCGTTTGAGGTCCACACCGTCCCACGGCAGGCCCACGTCATACGCAGGGCTTTGCGGTAGCGGCGCCACTGGCATCACCTGAGCCACCAGCGCATGCAGCCGATTGGTCCGCGCCCCTTGCGGCTGCAGCGCGCGACAGCAGACAAATTCCTCAACGATGGAGCCTTGCTGCTCATACCCGAATTCAAGGAATTTTCGGTCCTTGAGGTCGAACAGATAGGGATCATCGCTTTGACTGTGCTCGGTCGCGGCCTTGAGCGGGGAGTAGCCGGTCAGCTTGCGGTTCTGCCATTGCCAGACATGCGTCAACTCATGGCTCAGGAGCATGGCGGCAACCAACCCGATGCGGTCCGGGTGGTCAGGCAAATAGTCATCCAAGAACCAGTCCTTGTCGAAAAGCACACGGTTATACAGCGCCACTGCCGCCGGTTTGGTGGTGATCACGGTTTCCTCGGGCGGATGCGGCGGAAAGATCAGCTCGCGGCAGGTGGTGCGCGGACGCGGCTTGCGTTTGAACGTGACAGCGCGGGTCGGCGCGCCGTCATGCAGGCGCACACGGTCATAGTCGAGCGTGGGGCCGTGGATCGTCGCGGCAAAGGTGCGCTCCGTATCGGTCAGCGGGCGGCCACAGGCAGCAAGGAAAAGCAGCAGGAGGAGGGTGATACGCATGGCGCTATTAAGGCGCTGCGCCGATTTCTGCACAACCCCCAAAACTGCGCAGCCAGCAGTGCGGCAGAAAATTTTGCGTCAGGGTTCGGGTACATTGACACAGATCAGGGCGCGGTCTGAAATCGCGGGTCAAACTTGTGGAAACTCAGGAGGATTTTGTATGAAACGTGTATTCGCAACCATCGCCACGCTGCTGCTGTCACCCGCCATTGCGCTGGCCCAAGACGCGCAAGCAGGTGCTGCGCTGTACGATCAACATTGCGCGGTTTGTCACGGGTTAGAGGGGCGCGGCAAGGGGCCGTTGGCCGCGGCGCTGATCCTGCAACCCCCCTCCCTGCGCGACCTGTCCGAGCGTCACGACGGCTTCCCGACCCGCCGCGTGGTCATGCGCATCGACGGTAGCGACCCGCTGGTCAGCCACGGATCACCGATGCCGGTCTACGGAGAGTTTTTCGCGGGGGACGATACAATCCTCAAAACCGAGAGCGGCCAGCCTATCCTCACCAGCCGAGGGATTGTGGATTTGGTGGCGTATTTGCGGGGGATACAGGAGTAGGAAATAAGCCTTGCTTTGCTTAATTTAACGTATCGGTTTTAATTTTGAAATGGAAACTACAGAAGTATTGAGAAAGATACTCTTACTCCTCATAATCCTCTTCAATAATGTGCTCACCTTCGGCAACGAGCCTATCCAACAACCATGAAGAATCCATGATTTCCGATATTTTTTCTAAGCTACTTAGATGAAATGAGTAATTATTTGCAAATGTATGGTAAAACTTTTTTTCGTCCTTTAAAATCATTGCATGCCGAATAAGTCCTGTATCAGTATTGCTTAATTTTGTCTCGAGTAGAATAGGCATTGTTTCAGAAAGCAACTCACTCAACTGACCGACAGTCTTGATTCCAAATCTTTCGAGTTCCTCGATTAAATCGGTTTCGCTATCAATATTTCGACGCACATACTTTAATCCGTGATGATCGATAGCGCTGGTGAGTGTAGCATTCAAAGAAGATACCGAAAGTTCATCCAGTTTAGCGGATAGCGGATCATTTTCTACTTTGGTTGTGTAAATTGCGGCTTCTTCGGTAATTCTAGAGAGTTCAGCATCTATCCCCTCTAAATTTCCAGCTAGAATAAAGAGTCGCCTCTGAAGATCACTTGGAAGGGATCTGGGGCTTTTATAGTTCTGCTTATGCTCTACTTCCGCCCAAGCATGTTGGAGAACAGTGCGAAGTTGTATCTCAAACTTTATAGAGCATAGGTGCTGGTATTCTGGGAGTCCGTTACGTTCGCTTCCTAAACTGCATATCAAATGCAGTGACCGATAACCGACAGATCTAACCGATTCTGGTTGTCTCTTATCGACACTATTAACCTCATCGACTTCAAAGCAGGCTTTGATAACATCCGCTACTTTGTCAATTTCAGATTCAAGATAGCATATTACTCGGAGACCGACGATATCAGTAATTTCGTCCAATGGGTTAGCATACTTTGACGAATCTGCCTTTTCTAAAAGACTCGCTTTCGCTTTTACTCGGCTCTGTATGCTAAGAGTTGTTAATCCATGAGCTACTAACTCTCGAGAGAGAATATGAATAGCGCTTTCACGTACAGATTCGTATTTAGATGAAATTGCATCAAATTCGCGCTCTAGGTGCTCTTTTTTATTCGAGGTCAAACATCCAACTCCTCCACAAACCGCGCGTTCTCCTGAATGTACTGAAAGCGCAGTTCCGGCTTTTTGCCCATCAAACGCTCGACCAGATCGGCTGTCTGACCTGCCACATCTTCCTGCACGTTCACCTTGATCAGCTTGCGCGTCGCGGGGTCCATGGTGGTTTCTTTGAGGTCTTTTGCGTCCATCTCGCCCAGACCTTTAAAGCGCTGCACGTCGATCTTGCCTTTGCCGCCAAGGCCTTTCTCCATCAGCGCATCTTTCTCGGCGTCATCGGCCACATAGACGCGGCGTGCGCCTTGGGTCAGGCGGTAGAGCGGCGGGCAGGCCAGATAGAGGTGGCCGTGGTCGATCATCGGGCGCATCTGCGTGTAGAAGAACGTCATCAACAGCGCCGCGATATGCGCGCCGTCGACGTCCGCATCGGTCATGATGATGATCTTGTCATAGCGCAGATCATCAAGCTTGAACTTCGTGCCCATGCCCACACCCAGCGCTTCGCACAGGTCGTTGATCTCGGCGTTGGTGTTCAGCTTGCCTGATGCCGCACCCAGCACGTTGAGGATTTTACCCTTCAGCGGCAGCAGCGCCTGGTTCACGCGGTTGCGCGCGCCCTTGCCTGAACCGCCAGCCGAGTCGCCCTCCACGATGAACAGCTCGGTGCCTTCGCGGCTTTTGGACGTACAGTCGGTCAGCTTGCCGGGCAGGCGCAGCTTTTTGGTGGCGGTCTTGCGCGCTGTCTCTTTCTCCTGACGGCGGCGCAGGCGTTCTTCGGCGCGCAGCACAAGGAAATCAAGGATTGCACCGGCGGATTTCGTGTCAGCCGCCAGCCAGTTGTCAAAGTGGTCGCGCACGGCGTTCTCAACCATGCGCTGGGCGTCCACGGTCGCAAGGCGATCTTTGGTCTGGCCCACAAATTCAGGTTCGCGGATAAAGATCGACACCAGCGCACAGCCACCCGTGATCAGGTCTTCGCGGACGATGGTTGCGGCCTTTTTGTTGCCGACAAGTTCGCCATAGGCTTTGATCCCTTTCAGGATTGCGGCCCAAAAGCCTGCCTCATGGGTGCCGCCTTCGGGCGTGGGGACGGTGTTACAATAGGATTGGATGAACCCGTCACGCGCAGGGGTCCAGTTGATCGCCCAGTTCACTTTGCCGGGCTGGCCAAACTTTTCTTTGAAATCAACGGTGCCGCCAAACGGGGCCTCGGCGTAGGTGGTGTTGCCGCCCAGCACTTCGTTCAAGTAGTCCGTAAGGCCGTTGGGGAAGTGAAACGTCGCCTCTTGCGGCATGTCACCATCGGGCAGGGCGGACTTCCAACGGATTTCAACGCCCGAGAACAGGAACGCTTTGGAGCGCGCCATCGAGAAAAGCCGTGAGGGGCGCAGTTGTAGATTGCCGAAGATTTCTGGATCAGGGTGGAACGTCACCGATGTGCCGCGGCGGTTGGGGGCCGCGCCGATTTTCTCCAGCTTGCCCTGCGGCACACCGCGTGAAAACTCCATCGCGAATAGTTCGCGGTTTTTGGCAACTTCGACGCGCAAGTGATCGCTGAGCGCGTTCACGACCGAGGAGCCAACACCGTTCAGGCCGCCCGATGTCTCGTAGTTGTCGCCAGAGAATTTGCCGCCTGCGTTAAGGGTGCAAAAGATGATCTCAAGCGCGGATTTGCTGGGGTCTTTGGGGTGCGGATCAATCGGGATGCCGCGCCCGTTGTCGCGCACAGTGACGTGTCCGTTGTCGTGCAGTTCAAGCTCGATCCACGTGGCGTGGCCCGCGACCGCTTCGTCCATCGAGTTGTCGATGATCTCGGCCACCATGTGGTGCAAGGCGCGGTCGTCCTTGCCGCCGATATACATGCCGGGCCGCAGGCGCACGTGCTCCATATCCTCCAACACCTGGATCGAGGATGCGTCATATTCAGTGCTGCCGGACTGCGCGCCAGAGAGAAGATCGGACATGAGGGGTGCCTGCTGCTGTTGCTTTTGATTGGCTGCTATTTTGACAGGCTCCGTGCGGCGGGGCAATCGCCGTGATTGCTTAATCCACAGCCAAATACAGGGATCGTCGAGGATTGCAGAAGTTTTTTCTTTTCGGAGGGCAATGCACAGGCTACCCAAACACAAACAGACGGAGCCGAGCCATGGATAATGCCGCAACCACACAGACTCTGCGCGACGTGCCTGACTGGCGCTATCTGTTGCAGGAGTATGAAGAGCTATATCGCTACTTGCCCGCAGGCGGCAGCGATCGCATCCGCGGTCACCAACGCAAAGTGCGCGAAGCCATTGGCCGTTTGATGCGCAAGGATGCAACTGTGCAGTTGCAACCACGGGCGGAAAAGCCGGTTACGGCACACCTGCGCCGCGCGCTCGATGAGGGGCGGCAAGGCGTGTTGGCCCCCGTTGTGCGGGCGTTGGATGCGATCGATACACAGCTTAGCTGGCAATACGGTTATGAGAAGGTGCCAAAAGGGCTGGCCAACAGCTATGCCTACGCCGAGCTTGCAGGGCAAAACGGGCCTGTGCTGAGTGAGGACATCATTTTGGGTGTGGTTCTTTTTGCGCCGGGCTGCACGTATCCCGCGCATGCGCACAAAGGCATCACCGAAAGCTATGTCTGCCTGTCAGGGGCGGTGTCCGAGAACCACCAAGGTGTTTACGTTCCCGGCTCAATGATCTTCAACCCGCCAGACCATCTGCACCGCATTACGGTCGGCGACCGTGAGCCGGCGCTTCTGGCTTACGCGTGGATCGGAGACAAAGCGGACCTGCACCAGCAGAAGATGGTTTTCACACGCGTACGGAAATGATTGACGGGTCAGCCCCTGCGCAGCAACCGGTTCAGCAGTTGATATAGGTCCGCAGAGCTGTCTCCAGACCCTCTGACCAGATCAACGATAACCACCGGTCAAAGCTTTTCTGGATGGCGGGGTTTTGCGCAAGATCACCGTAGATTTCCTGTTGGTCCAGCCATGCTTGGGGGGTGGATTTTGCGGCAATAGCGGCGGCATTACGCTGGTCCCAGAAAGGATCGTTGGGCGCAATAAGTGTTCCGTCCTCACGCGATCCCTCGCACATCCGCGCCCAGATCGCCTGCGATAGCACAAGCCCTTCGAGAGGGGTGTTGCGCGCTACAGCATCGCGCAGCGTTGGCAGGATAAATCCTGTCTGTCTGGACGAGCCATCAAAGGCCACGCGCCGCACGGTATCCACGATCTTGGGGTTGGAAAATCGGTAGCTGATCAGGTCAACGTAGGCCTCGGGCGTCATGCCGGGAACGGTGCTTACCTGCAACGCAATCTCGGTTTTGGCGACCTTCCGGAAGAAATCGGCGACCAGTGAATGCTCCATACACTTCGAGATATATTCAATGGACAGAACGTCCCCCGCATCGGCGATCAACTGGTGTCCGCCGTTCAGGATGCGAATTTTCATCGCCTCGAAGGCGTGAACATCATCGGTAAAGGTCGCGCCGACCTTGTCCCAGTCAGGGCGACCAGCGCAGAATTTATCTTCGGTGACCCATTGGCGAAAGCTTTCGTGCGTGACCGGCACAGCATCTTCGATGCCCAAGTCGCGCGCCAATGCCAGTTCGGTCGGGCCAGTGGCAGGGACGATGCAATCGACCATCGAGTTGGGAAAGGTGACGTGTTCGTCGATCCATGCGGCAAGCACGGGATCGGACATTTGTGCAAGGCCAAGCACCGTTTGACGCAGGATGTCACCGTTACCTTGCAGGTTGTCACAGCTTTGGCAGGTGAAGGGACCGGTGCCCGCCTCGCGGCGCTGCGCAAGTGCAGCAACCATCGCGCCAAAGGCCGTTCTTGGTGCCTGAGGATTGGTCGCATCGTGTTGGATGTCTGCATGAGCCGCATCAAACTGGCCTGTGCCCGTGCGGTAATATCCGCCCTCGGTCACCGTCAACGAAACGATGCGGATCTCTGGTTGCCCCATCGCCGCAATCAGGGCTGCATTGTGCGCTTCTACGGGTACGTACCCGATCATTGAACCTGTGACCTCTGCCGACTGGCCCGACGGACTAAGCTCAATCAACGTGGTCAGGCAATCCTGAGCCAGCATTTTGGTGCGTTGCGCATCATCAGCCGCACGCACGCCTGCACCGACAATTGCCCAATCATGTGCCTGCCCCTGATCCATCAGGCGATGCAAGTACCACGCCTGATGGGCGCGGTGGAAGTTTCCAAGGCCGATATGCACGATGCCGGCTGACAGGTCACTGCGGGCGTAAGAGGGGACGCGCACGCCATCGGGCAGTTGCGCAAGGGTATCGAGGGTCAGTTTCATCAGCTCATCCACTGTCCGCCATCGACGTTATACGTCTGGGACACAATATAATCAGACTCAGGCGAGGCGAGGAAAACCGCCATGCCTGTCAAATCTTCGGGCACCGCAAAGCGCCCCGCAGGCACGCCTGCTTCGACCTCAGCTTTTTTCTGGCCGGGCTTTTTACCTTCAAGCTTGGCGAACATCGCATCGACATGGACCCAGTGATCACCGTCGACCACGCCGGGGGCGATCGCGTTGACGTTGATGCCATGCTTGATCAGGTTCAGGCCGGCTGACTGCGTCATGGAGATGACGGCCGCCTTGGTCGAACAATACACCAGCACGAGGCTTTCGCCGCGACGCCCTGCTTGGGAAGCCATGTTGATGATCTTGCCGCCGTGACCTTGGGCGATCATCTGACGCGCCGCGGCCTGCATCGTGAACAGCGTACCGGCCACGTTGACGGCATAAAGGCGATCATAGCTTTCGCGTGTGATATCAACCGTCTCGGACGCATCAAAAAGGGCTGCGTTGTTGATCAGGATGTCCAATTTTCCGGCATGGGTCACAACAGAGTCCATCGCCGCGTCGATGCTGGCTTGATCGCTTACGTCAAGTTGCACGGCATAGGCCGCATCGCCCAGCTCCGATGCGGTCTGCTTTGCCGCATCAAGGTTGATGTCGGCGATCGCAACGGTTGCGCCTTCAGAGATGTATTTTTCTGCAAACCCGCGCCCGATTCCGCGTGCGGCACCCGTAATCAGAGCGGATTTTCCTTCCAGCCGGTTCATGCGATGCGGAGCCCCGCAGCGTCAAAGCGGTGGATCTGGTCGGCGAGCGGAGTGAGATAAATCGTGTCTCCATGCTTTGCCTCGATATCGCCGGTGATGCGTACGGTCATCATGTCCATCAGACCTGTGTCATGAACGTGTATGAACGTATCCGAGCCTAGGTGTTCTGCCACGCCGACGCGGCCTTTCCACAGGCCTTCTGTCTTGGAAACAGTCAGGTGCTCGGGGCGGATGCCAATGGTCGCGGCGTTATGCTTGGCTGCTTCGGCGCCGTCGATGAGGTTCATCTTGGGCGATCCGATAAAGCCGGCCACAAACTTGTTACGCGGCGCGTGGTACAGTTCAAGCGGGGAGCCGACCTGTTCAATTACACCTGCCTGAAGCACCACGATCTTATCCGCCATGGTCATGGCTTCGACCTGATCATGGGTCACGTAAATCATTGTGGTTTCTAGCTTTTTGTGAAGCTCCATGATTTCCAGACGCATACCGACACGGAGTGCGGCATCAAGGTTCGACAGTGGTTCGTCAAACAGGAACGCTGCTGGTTCGCGTACAATCGCACGGCCAATGGCCACACGCTGGCGCTGACCGCCGGACAACTGGCCCGGCTTTCGGTCCAGATAGTCGGTAAGGTTGAGCGCCTTGGCGGCGGCCTCGATTTTGGCGTCCTGCGTGGCTTGATCCATCTTCGCCATCCGCATCGGGAAGGCGATGTTCTTGCGTACGGACATGTGCGGATACAGCGCGTAGGACTGGAACACCATTGCCAGACCGCGCTTGGCCGGCGCCAGTTGTGTCGCGTCCTGCCCGTCAATGCTGATATGGCCGGACGTTGTATCCTCAAGCCCTGCGATCAAGCGCAGCAACGTAGATTTACCACAACCCGAGGGGCCGACAAACACCACGAACTCGCCTTCGTTGATGTCCAGATCAAGCGGAGGAATGACCTGCGTGTCGCCAAAGCTTTTGGTGACCTGATTGAGGTTAATGCTACCCATTTTTACGTTCTCCCGATTGGCGGGGGAGGGGCTGGACCAATGGCTGGTCAACCGCCTCCGCTGTGGATTGTTGATTGGACCGGATCACTTGACGGCCCCGAAGGTGAGACCCCGGACAAGCTGTTTCTGCGAGAACCAACCCATGACAAGGATCGGTGCGATGGCCATCATCGAAGCGGCTGACAGTTTGGCATAGAACAGGCCCTCTGGCGCCGAAAAGCTGGCGATGAAAGCGGTCAGCGGCGCGGCATTCACTGTGGTCAGCAAAATGGTCCAGAACGCTTCGTTCCACGCAAGGATGATGTTGAGCAAGACGGTAGATGCGATGCCGGGCAGGGCCATTGGCGTCAGCACATACAGGATTTCTGCGCGCAGATCGGCCCCGTCCATCCGCGACGCTTCTAGAATCTCGCCGGGAATTTCCTTGAAGTAGGTGTAAAGCATCCAAACGATGATCGGCAGGTTGATCAACATCAGCACCACGATCAGCAAGATGCGGCTGTCCATAACACCGAGCCATTTTGCCAGCAGCACCAGCGGGTACAGAACGCCTACCGCAGGCAGCATTTTGGTCGACAGCATCCACAGCAAGATGTCCTTGGTGCGTTTGCCGGGGACAAAGGCCATAGACCATGCCGCCGGTACCGCGATCAGAATGCCCAGAAAGGTGGAACCAACCGCGATGATGATCGAATTCATCAGCGCTTTGGGGTAGTTAGAGCGTTCTTGGACAGCAGTGTAATTCTCAAACGTCCAGTCAAAGAACAGCCACACAGGCGGATCAGAGATTGCGGCTGCCTCGGTCTTGAACGAGGTCAGGAACGTCCAGAGGATGGGAAAGAACATCAGCAGGCCAAAGGTCCAGGCAAGGACGGTCCAGATGAGTTTTTGTTTGGTTGTGATAGCGCGGGCCATGATATTTCTCCCCCTCAGTTATCGAGGTTCTTGCCGACGATCCGCATCAGGAAGATCGCGACGATGTTGGCAAGGATGACGGCGATGATACCACCCGCAGACCCAAGGCCTACGTTCTGGCTTTCGAGCACGCGCTGGTAGACTAGGTAGGTCAGCGTGCGGGTTCCAAAGGCGCCGTTGGTGGTGACGAAAATTTCTGCAAAGATCGACAGTAGAAAGATCGTCTGGATCAGGATCACCACAGTGATGGCCCGGCTCAGGTGTGGCAGGATGATAAAGCGGAAGCGCGACAGGACGGGGGCGCCGTCCATCTCGGCCGCCTCAAGCTGCTCGCTGTCCAGCGACTGTACGGCCGTCAGCAAGATCAGCGTGGCAAATGGCAGCCACTGCCAAGAGACAATGACGATAATGGACAACATCGGCGCCTGACTGAGAAAGTCGAAAGGCTGGGCGCCAAAGAACTTGTAAAGGTATGAAAACAGACCGTTATCCACGTTAAAGAACATGTTCTTCCAAACAAGCGCAGACACGGTAGGCATGACAAAGAAAGGCGCGATGACAAGGATGCGCACGATCCCTTGCCCGAACATCGGGCGGTCCAGCAGTAGCGCCATTAACACGCCGCCGACGATGGTGATCGACAGGATGCCGCCAACCATCCACAACGTCGTAACAATCGAAGACCAGAACGACGAGGAACTGACAAAGCGCAGGTAGTTGTCAAAGCCGATCCATGGCTCGAAAGTGGCGCGCAAGGGCCGGTAGTCAGCAAATGAAAAATACAGTGTCATGCACAGTGGCACAAGCATCCACACCAGCAACAAGAATACCGCCGGTGTGATCATGAAGCGTGCCGCAGACCTGGAGTGCATAGTCGCCATGATGATGCTCCTCTTATGAGAGTTGGAAACAGGGATCGAAGCTTACGGGAGCTTCTAAAGAAGCTCGCGAAAGGTTCGCGTTCGGATGCAAGTTAGCGGTGATTGGGGCGGAAAACGTCGGGCAGCGCGGATACGCTGCCCGACAAAGCGGGTGGGCTTAGTAGCCTGCCGCTTCCATTTCTTCGACCGTCAGAGCCTGTGCATTGGCAAGCGCCTCTGCTGCGGTCTGGTTGCCGGCAAGCGCATCAGAGAACTGCTGGCCCACTTGCGTGGCAATGCCTGCAAACTCGGGGATCGCGACAAACTGGACGCCTGTGTAGGGGACCGGATCAACCGTCGGGTTGGTCGGGTCAGCAGACAAGATGCTGTCGAGCGTTGTCTGTGCGAAAGGCGCCGCAGCAAGATACTCTTCGTTTTCGTAGAGTGATGTGCGTGTGCCCGGAGGGACGTTTGCCCAACCTTCGTTACCCGCGACCAGCGCCGCATAGTCCGGACCTGTTGCCCAGGAGATGAACGCTTTTGCCGCGTCCTGCTTTTCGGAGGAGGCAGGGATCGCCAGCGACCATGCCCAGAGCCAGTTGCCACGCGGGCCAAGGCCGTTGTCTGGTGCCAGCGTGAAGCCAACTTTGTCAGCCACGGTGGAATCCGCGCCTGTCACAAAGGATGCCGCAACGGTTGCGTCGATCCACATGCCACATTTGCCCTGCTGGAACAGTGTCAGGTTTTCGTTGAAACCGTTGTTTGCTGCGCCGGATGGACCGGATTCGTTCATCATGTCGAGGTAGAAGTTCAGGGTTGTCGCCCAAGCTTCGGAATCGAACTGTGCCTTCCAGCCTTCGTCGAACCAGCGTGCGCCGAAGGAGTTGGACATCGCCGTCAGGAAGGCCATGTTTTCGCCCCAGCCCGCTTTGCCGCGTGCACAGATGCCGTTAATGTCGTTGTCACGGTCTGTCATTGCGGCGGCGGCTTCACGGATGAACGTCCATGATGGCGCGTCAGGCATTTCGAGGCCGGCTTTTTCCATCAGGTCGGTGCGGTACATCACCATCGAGGATTCGCCGTAGAACGGGGAGGCGTAGAGATTGCCGTCAACTGTCAGGCCGCCGGAGATCGCTGGCAGCAGGTCGGCAGCGTTGAAATCGTCAGCCATGCCGTCGTTGAGTGAGACCAGCCAGTTATTCTTGGCCCAGATTGGCACTTCGTATGTGCCGATTGTCATCACGTCATAGGCACCGCCGCCGGTGGAGATGTCTGTTGTCAGGTTCTGACGCAGCACGTTCTCTTCGAGCGTGACCCATTCGACTGTGATGTCCGGGTGCTTTTCGTTGAAGTCATCCATCAGGCCCTGCATGCGGACCATGTCGCCGTTGTTGACGGTCGCGATGGTGATTGTTGTGGCGTGGCTTTCTGCGGATGCAATTCCTGCAGCAAGGCCAAAGCTGACAGCGCTGGTCAGCAGTGTTCTCTTGATAGACATGGTGTCCTCCCTTTTTTACACACGTAAAGTTAGGGGGGAAGATTGCCTTACGTCAAGAAGTTATTTTCTGACCATCTGGTTGCTGCGCTGCGGCGTCAGGCGGATTGGCGTAACTCAAGATGTCCGTCAAACAAAGTGATCTCTGGGTCGTCATTCGAAATTTCACCTCCGATAAGCTGCAAAATCCGGGAAACTGCCTTTTTGCCAATGGCATCGGTGTTCTGCGCCACGGTTGTCAGTGCCGGGTATAGATAGGGGCACAGCGGGTAATCGTCGTGGCCGGCGATCCGTAGGCCGCCCTTTGCTGTGCGCCCCGGCGTCAACCCATGCCGCGCTGCGGCGTGCAGTGCGCCGATGGCAACACGGTCATTTGCGCACAGAATCGATTGCTCTGTCATGCGTCCGCTGGCGAATTCCGCCTCAAGGACTGCCTGTCCGTGATCTTCAAAATGCCAGTCATCACCCCTTAGGCGGGTGCCTAGAATTTGTGGCTCAAGGCCCAGCTCCTCCATCTTTGCGATGTACGCATTTTCTCTCTCCATAGCGTTGAAGTTCACGCGCGGCATGGCGAGGAAAGCCGGAGGGCCTCCGACGCGGCAAAGATATTCGGTAATTAAACCAGTGCTTTGATGGTGATTTGTGCCGACAAAATCGACATTGGGCATTGTTGTGGGGCGTGAGTCCATCAGAACAAATGGCAGGCGCGATTTCAGTCTAAGTAGGGCTGACTGGTCGCTGTGATCGCCCAGGGGCGCGACCAGCGCGCCATCGACATTCATGGACATGAACGTCTCGGCTGCGCGTGCTTCGATCGCGGGATCTGAGTGTGAGCACTGCGTGATGACGGTGAGACCTGCCTCCATCGCCGCAGCTTCGACCGATTCCAGAAGTTTGGTAAAGAACAGATCGTTAAGGTAGGGGATGATGACGCCGATGATGCCGGTAGACTTGCGATTTAGCCGTGTGGCGAAGAAGTTCGGCACATACTCCACCCGCGCCAGACCTTCCTCGATCCGGTCGATTGTCTTCTTTTTCACAAGGCTCGGATCCTGAAAGAAGCGTGACAGGGTGGGGCGGGAGACGCCAATCGCAAGTGATAGCTCCTCCATCGTTTTGATCCTGGGTTTTGTCACGACGGCGATCCTTTTGAGTTGTTAGGTGGTAGCATAACAACAGGAAGGTGCTTGTCTAACAAAATTTACACGCGAAAACTTTTTGTTCGCAAATTTTTACAGGATACAGAGGCGCAGGCGGATGGCGGCAGTTTGGGGATGCGCCTTGAGGGCGAGGCGCCGGAAAAACCAAAGTTACATCAGGCGATATATGTACAGCCCTAGCTTCCCTGTTACGCTCGGGCAATACGCACCTTAAACTGAAAGTTCCCCATGGCCTGGATTAAAACCATTCCCTTCGACGCTGCTACCGGCAAGCTCAAACAGCTTTATGAGCGGGTCACTGGCCCCGATAAAAATGTCGACAACATCATGATGATGCACTCGCTGCGCCCGCATACGATGGAAGCGCATATGGCGGTGTATAAGTACATCCTGCACCACAGCGGCAATACCATCCCCAAGTGGTTTCTGGAGGCGTTGGGCGTCTGGGTTTCGCACCTCAATGGCTGCACATACTGTGTCGAGCATCACTTTGCCGGCATGAAACGGCTGCTCGGCGATGATCCACGATCGGACGCGCTGCGCGATGCGATTGAGGCGGGGGATATCCCCGCCATGCCGCTGGACGCGCGGCAACATGCGGCGATGCGCTATGCACAAAGGCTTACGCAAAGCCCTGCGGAGATGGTGCAGATGGACGTCGAAGCGCTGCGTATGGCTGGCTGGGAAGATGGCGAGATCCTTGAGATCAACCAAGTGACGGCGTATTTCTCTTACGCCAACCGGACTGTGCTGGGGCTTGGGTGCTCGACCGACGGGGATGTCATCGGGTTAAGCCCCAACAATTCGGACAATCCGGATGACTGGAACCACCGCTAAAGCCAGTTAAGGATCGCATCAGCCACTTCTTGGGGCTTTTGATGGTGAAGCCAATGATCCACACCCGCAATTTCTACACGGGTGAGATCGGGTGCGTAGTCCTCCAGTCCTTCGGTCGCGGCGGGCATGAGCGCCGTGTCGGCCGTACCCCAGATCAGCAGATGCGGGCAGCACACTTGCAGGCGTGCGGGGTCAAAGCTTAGCCCGTCAATGGCTTCGCCTTTCTGGCCCAACTTAAGGGGGGAGGCGCGGTACCAATTGACCATACCGCGCAACCCGGACGCATCGCGCCACGCTGCCTTGTAGCCTGTCAGTGTATCGCCCTGAAGCCAGTCCATATCCATGTGCGCCGAAAACAGCCCCATGAGCTTGGCAAAGTCGTCAGCGGCCAGAATGTCTTCGGATCCTTCGCGGCGTAGAAAGTGGATGTATTGTGACGCATCCGTTTGTGGCCCGCCCTTTGCCAGCTCGCGCTGGAAAGGCGCCGGGTGCACGCCGTTCATGATGATCAGCTTTGACACCAGATCAGGCCGCGATATGGCCAGCGCATAAGCCACTGACGCGCCCCAGTCGTGGCCCAGCACGATCACCGGTTCATCGCCGATCAACGCAACCATATCAGACACCAGCAGCGCCGCCTTGTAGTTCTCCACCTCTGCCGGTCGCCAGCTTTGGCCGTAGCCGCGTTGGTCGGGGGCGATACAGTGAAAGCGCGCACCAAGTAGCGGCGCAAGATCGGCCCACGCACCGGAGTATTCCGGAAAGCCGTGCAGCATCAGCAACTTTGGCGCATCCTTGTCGCCCCAATGACGCACGAAGAACTGCTCGCCATTCAGCTCCGTTGTTTCTGTCCACTGCTCAACCATTGTCTTTCTCCCCGTGCAAACTCTCGAACCGCAGACCCGCGTGCGTATCTTCGCGAAACCCTTTGAAGCCATCGTCGAGATAGGCGGTCATGTGGGCATCCTGTTTCAGGTGCGCTCCGAAAAACGCTGCTGCGTAGTGCTGGGCGATGTTGTTCATCACCACTGTATCCCAAACCGGATCGCCATAATGCTCATACGGGGCCCAGCCGAGCTTTTCTGACATCGCGTAAGAGGCTTCGGGCGCTGGATAGGGGGCTGCGGCGTTGTGGCCTGCGTGCTGAAAGCTAAGCAAATGACGGTCGACGCTGGTTGCGCCTTCAAATATCTCGCGCATCGCCGCGTAGCCTGAAACGTTATCGTTGGTGCCGGCCATGATAAGCATCGGCACCTGTAAGCCCGCCAACCCCTTGGCATCCCACATCCCATAAAGTCCGCCCCAAGGGCCGATGGGAATGATGGCCTGAAACCGATGATCCATAAGGGACGCATGGCTTGCTGTTCCAGCCACATGACGCGCCAGCAATCGGGCTGGGGGCGCGCGTTCGAATTCCACTGCGGCTTCGGACAGGCCCGCACCGCCAGTGATAAGCGCACCGTAGCCGCCCATGGAATAGCCGATAAGGCCTGCACGGCTGCAATCGACCAGCGCGCCGATGTCACCCCCCATTTGCGCCATCGCCTCCAACACGCCGCGTTGATCTAGTGGGCGGTGCAGCAACGTGATGCCGAAATCATCCTGATCGTCGTAGGTGCTGCCTGCATGATCGCACGCCGCCACAACATAACCTTTCGCCGCGAGGCTTTCGGCAAGATGCACCATCAGAAAACGGTTGCCGGGGTAGCCATGGCTGATCACCACCAGCGGAGCGCGCATGTCAGTTGCCGCTGGCGCGTCGCGTCGCGCTTGGCCCGCCAGAACCGCACGTCTTTGTGCGCAGCGCAACAGCGTGTCATAGGTTCCGCCCGCCGCAGTACCCTCTGCTGCCGGATACCAGATTTCTAACGGGAGCGATCGTTCAGCCCCGTCCGGCGCTAAAGCTGCCACATCCGGTTGATCGTTCAGCGTGATCATTGTGCTGCGAACGCCAATCCGGTGAGGCCCGCGCGCCGCCAATTCGGGTGCGTAAGGCGTGATGCGGTCGATGCGGGTTTGGGGGGCGGTTCTATTCATGGGGCAAGCCTAAGCCGGCGCAAGCCCTTCACACAATCACTGCCTGTCCAAATGACGCAACATCACAATATTGCAGACGCGTTCATTTCACGGCTTTCGCCGTTGAGCATCAAAGCCTAGACAGAAATGATGAAAAAGATCATGTCCACTTCTGGCCACGCCAAGGCCATCGCCACTTTGGGGTTACCACTTATCGGCGGGCATCTGGCCCAGATGGCCATCGGGGTGACCGATACCGTTATGCTGGGCTGGTACGGGGTCGAGTCGTTGGCGGCCGTCACGCTGGCTTCTACTTATTTCTTTGTGATTTTCATCTTCGGGTCCGGCTTTGCCTGGGCCGTGATGCCGATGGTCGCCTCCTTTCAGGCGGAAGAGGATGAAACCTCGATCCGTCGTGCCACGCGCATGGGCCTGTGGCTGAGTTTTGGATTCGCGCTGTTGGCATTGCCGGCGATGATCTTTGCTGAGCCGATCCTGCGTCTGATGGGGCAGGAAGAGGATGTTGTGATCCGCGGTTCCGGTTATCTGGCTGTGGCGGGCTGGGGTATTTTGCCCGCGCTTTTTGTGATGGTCTTGAAAAGTTATCTTGCTGCGCTCGAGCGTACACAGGTGGTTCTGTGGATTACGGTCTTGGCGGCGATCACGAATGCGGTGGTCAATTATGCGCTGATCTTCGGTAACTGGGGGGCGCCCGAATTGGGCGTGGTTGGCGCGGCGATTGCATCGCTGAGCACGCAGGTCGTCTCTCTTGTGGGCGTGGTTCTGTATGTCCGCATCTTTGTTCCACACCATGACTTGTTCCGCCGTTTGTGGCGCGCGGATTGGGATATGATGGCGCAGGTTTTCCGCCTTGGTTGGCCGATCTCAGTCACATCGCTGAGCGAAGTTGGCCTGTTTGCTGCGTCGGCTGTGATGATGGGCTGGCTGGGGACGATCCCGCTTGCCGCACATGGCATTGCGGTGCAACTCGCCTCGCTTACCTTCATGGTGCATTTGGGGCTGAGCAACGCAGGCACCGTGCGTGCAGGCAATGCATACGGGCGCAGCGATGCCGCGCATCTGGCGCGGGGTGCGCAGGTTGTCACGGCGATTTCGCTGATCTTCTCGGTTATTACTGTGTCGGCGTTCTTCTTGTTCCCCGAAGTGTTCATCGGGATATTCATTCTGGCCGACGATCCTGCGCGGGACCAGATTTTGCAGATCGGCGTGGGCATCCTGTTTATGGCGGGACTGTTCCAACTGGTAGACGGGACACAGGCTATTGCCCTTGGCGTATTGCGCGGTGTTCAGGATACGCGCGTGCCTATGATCTACGCAGCCATCAGCTATTGGGGGATTGGCGTGCCGACGTCTTATCTGCTGGGCTTCACGCTGGGGCTGGACGGTATCGGCGTTTGGGCTGGTCTGGGTATCGGGCTTGGTGTGGCGGCTATCTTGCTGAACCTGCGGTTCTGGCGCGGTGTGCTGCCGCGTATTCGCCGACGTCAGGCTGCCGGCTAACCTTTCATCAAACGGTCAGCCTTTTTGCGGACCAACGTGCTGCGCAAGTCATGCATCGCCAACAGCAAATTGTCTGTCACAGCTTCAAGCTGTTCGTCCGTGGCGCGTGATTGCACCCAATGGGTTGTGCTGTTGAGGTAATCAATCGCGCGGAAAATGTCGTCGATCTCGCGGTGGGCCAACGTTTGGGCGCGTTCGGTCATCCAGCCTTTGATCGCGTCAATGTCGGCCGCGCTGAGCGTCCTGTCGCCATGTGGCTTGATCTCGCCGTTGCGCATATTGACGACGGCAATCTGATCCATTTCGATCCGCCGCTGGCGGTTTTCTGTATCCAGACGGAATACAAATGCCCCGTTCTCACGTACTCGGAAGTAATATTCTGGCAACTTTTCAGCCATCGGATACCCTCACAACTTTGCTTTGGCACGTGGCGACGACCATCTGCGCCACAGGCAAAGCCACTTACAAACAGTCAGGCGAAGTTCTGTCATCTCACGGCAATAAAGCAAGCATTTGTAGAAAGCTTTACTGCTTTACCTCGTGGCATGTGACGTGAAGGCCCCATCGCGTTACGTGCAAATGGGGCCTTTGCCTGAGATTAGTGCAAACTTGCGCAGAATGCCGTGATCCGTTTGCAAGCTTCGACCAGATTTTCATCCGATGTGGCATAGCTGATGCGGAAGTTCGGGCTCAGCCCGAACGCGGCACCGAACACAACCGCCACGCCGGTTTCTTCCAGCAGCGCGGTCGCGAAGATCTCGTCATTTTCGATCAGCGTACCAGCTGCGCTTGTCTTGCCGATCAGTCCGGCGATGGAGGGGTAAACGTAGAATGCGCCTTCTGGAACAGGGCAGGTGATCCCTTCGATTGCATTCAGCGCTTCGACGACAAGATTGCGGCGACGCACAAACATCTCGTTATGTGGTGCAATGTAGTCCTGAGTGCCGTTCAAAGCCTCAACAGCCGCGTATTGGCTGATTGAACAGGGGTTCGAGGTAGATTGCGACTGAACCTTGCGCATGGCACCAATCAGTTTTTCCGGTCCAGCCGCATAACCGATGCGCCAACCGGTCATGGCATAGGCTTTGGACACGCCATTTACCGTGAGCGTGCGATTGTAAAGCGACGGCTCGACCTGCGCAGGCGTGCAAAATTCGAAGTCGTCATAGGCAAGATGTTCGTACATGTCATCGGTCATCACCCAGACATGGGGATGGCGGACAAGCACGTCGGTCAACCCCTTCAACTCGTCCCAGCTGTAGCCCGCGCCGGTGGGGTTGGAGGGGGAGTTGAAAATCAACCATTTGGTGTTCGGCGTGATCGCCGCTTCCAGCTGGTCGGGTGTCATCTTGAAGTTCTGCTCGATGCCGCACTCCACGACCACGGGCGTGCCGCCAGCAAGCAGCACCATGTCGGGGTAGCTGACCCAATACGGAGCCGGAATGATCACTTCTTCGCCGGGGTTCATCGTGGCCATCAATGCGTTGTACAACACTTGCTTGCCGCCGCCGGACACACCGACCTGGGCGGGAACATAGTCCAGCCCGTTGTCGCGCTTGAACTTGGCGCATATCGCTTGCTTTAGCTCGGGAATGCCGTCCACCGCCGTGTATTTGGTCTTACCGGCTGCGATTGCAGCAACAGCCGCGTCCTTGATGTTTTGGGGGGTGTCAAAATCTGGCTCACCGGCGCCCAAACCAATCACGTCACGGCCAGCGGCCTTGAGTTCTTGTGCTTTGGTTGTAACAGCAATGGTGGGTGATGGTTTGACGCGGGCAAGTGTACGGGAGAGCAGTTCCATTTTGGCCTCGTTGCGCTATATATAGGTAAATCCACTCATAGGGGGTCCCCCCGCAGTTGCAAGCTTTCTGCCGCCGACTGTTGAAATACATGCGCCCTTGGCGCTGAAGGAGTACGCCATGACACAAACTCAGGAACCAACTGATCAAACTGACTGGTACGCACCGGAGGCTGCCACATTCGGCGACCGCGTTGCCGCAGCGCGTGAAGCCGCCGGCATGACCCAGGCAATATTGGCGCGCCGTTTGGGCGTGCGGGTTCCTACATTGCATGCGTGGGAAAACGATCTGTCTGAACCACGTGCCAACCGTCTGTCGATGCTGGCAGGGCTGCTCAATGTTTCAATGATGTGGTTAATCAACGGCGAAGGCGAAGGGCTGGACGGCACCGGAGAATCGGGCGTGCTGACGGCAGACGCTGCTGATATACTGTCGGAAATGCGCAGCCTGCGTGTCGAGATGCTGCAAAACAACAAACGCTTTGCCCAGCTCGAAAAACGCCTGCGCGCCCTTTTGACGGAGACCCCCGATGCTTGAGATCCCAAATCCGGAACGTCCCAAGGACGAACCGCGTGACGTTCGTGTAAAACGCCTTGCCATGCGCTCGATGCGGCGGGGGATCAAAGAGATGGACCTCATCCTGTCCGCGTTTGCAACGGACAGCTTGCCTGGCATGGGCGAAGCGGATTTGGATATCTACGATGACATGCTGAACGAGAATGACCATGACCTTTACCAGTGGGTTACAGGGCAAGTCGATGCAAAGCCACCTTATGCCGGACTGATATCAGATATCCAAGCGCACGTTTCTAAAGGATAATTTGCATCAAAAGCCTTTAACGAAATATTCTGATTTATTCTGCATTCTCTCCTTAGAGCCACAAAGAGTCGGAGAGTAGTATGAGTATTCAGGATCCCATTGGTCTGCCAACCAATGAGACAATGTCCCCCCCTGAAAAAGGGTTCATGACCGGATATCTGGAGGCGCTCTCACTTGTAGAGCGGCTTCACCGTTTGTTGTTGGACGTCATCAAGGACGAGTTCGAGCGGGTCGGCGTGTTGGAGATCAACGCCGTTCAGGCGTTGCTGCTGTTCAACATCGGCGACAACGAAGTGACTGCGGGTGAGTTGAAGAGCCGCGGATACTATCAAGGCAGCAACGTCAGCTACAACCTGAAGAAGCTGGTTGAGATGGGGTATATGCACCACCAACGCTGCGAGATCGACCGCCGTTCGGTGCGCGTGCGCCTGACTGAGAAAGGCCGCTATATTCGTGATGTGGTCAACGAACTGTTCCTGCGTCACGCAGGTGGATTGGAAGATCGCGGCGTGCTTGGACCTGCCGGCGTGATTGAAATTACCGCGTCGCTCAAGCGCGTGGAGCGTTACTGGACCGATCAGATCCGCTATATCTACTGATCGCGCTCGCTGCGCTCGTCTTGTGAGGGCGCTTGCGGATCAGGGTCTGATAGGCTGCATCGGGTGGCGGAGCACGACGTCTCCGTCACGCCAGCGTCTGCCAATGGGTTTCGGCCTTTGCAATCATGGTGTCTTGCCCTTTGTCAAACTTCTCACCCCCTACTGGACGCGCAAAGAGGTAAAGCTTGTCTTTGTAGATGCGCCAAACCTCGGGGTCGCCATCGACGACCTTTCCGAAAGACATTGCGCGGGTGCAAAAGCCCCCGAATTGTGGTGTGAACTTTGATGGTGTCGATCCAAATACGTCGGCGTTTTGTTGCGACGAAAACTGCCACGTCACTCCGCGCCACGAGGCGGTATGAGTCGCCGCACCCATTTGCGCCGATGCCAATTGCCAGTAGGCCATCGTATCATAGCCATCGATCGCGACGCCTGCGCTGTTCGCCGAAACACGTCGAGAGGCAGCGCGCAACGGCAAAGGAGAAAGTGCAGCGGTTGCTGCGCTTATCTGTAGTATCTTCCGGCGAGAAAAGAGCGTCATATCGTGTGTCCTGTATTCAATCCCGACAGCGCGATCCTAGCCGAATTTATTCTGCTGTGCAGAAACATATGCGTGAACGACCCTGCGTCATGCTGCAGCAGCATCGTTGACACAGGGTGGGGCCGCGCCTGACAGTTCTCCTGACCCAACAGCAATCGGACCGGAGACAGAGATGAACACACAAAGCGCCCTTCGCTCAGGCGGTTTCCACATACCCGACCCGCACAGCCTGCCAAGCCTCAAAGGCAAAGTGAGCGAAACGGAGTGGGAATTACGCTGCCAGCTTGCTGCCACCTACCGCCTCTGCGCTTTGCATGGCTGGACCGATCTTGTGTTTACGCATATCTCGGCCCGTCTACCGGATGAGAATGGCGAAGAGCGGTTCCTGATCAACCCTTACGGTGTGATGTTCGACGAGATGACGGCCTCTTGTCTGGTCAAGATCGACCTTGAAGGCAACATTTGCTCGGAGACGCCCTATTTCATCAACCCGGCTGGCTTCACAATCCACAGCGCAATTCATGCGGCGCGCCACGATGCCGGCTGCGTAATCCATGTGCATACGCCATACGGGGTTGCCGTGTCGGTTCAGAACGGCGGGCTGCGCCGATATACGCAATTTGCTATGACTGTCTCCAATGATTTGGCTTACCATGACTATGAAGGCATCGCATTGGATCTGAACGAGCGTGAACGGATTGTCGCGGATATCGGCGACAAAAGCCTGCTGATGCTGCGCAACCACGGCACACTGACCGTTGGCCCGAACTGCGCGATTGCCTTCTTGCGGATGTATTTTCTTGAAAACGCCTGCAAGACGCAGATCCTTGCGCAGGCCGCAGGTGCCGAAAACTTGCACGAGGAACCGCAGGCCATGGCTGATACTGTAGGAGAGCAGGTGGCCGGTGCCTTCACGCCGGGCATGGGTGACAATTTGGTGTGGCCCGGCCTGATGCGCAAGCTGGCGCGCCAGAACCCCGGCCATGATCAGTAATGTTTCAGCCGCTGGCCGCTCGCTTGGGTGGCCAGTGACACACTATCTCATCGAGACGACAAGCCCGTCCAATTCGCGCAACAGTTTTCGCTCCATAGCTGCGGCGTAGTCCTCGAACCCAAGTGCGACCTCGATGAACGCATCGGGTCCTACGATTACTTCGGCACTAAAATAGGCGCTCAATTCAGAAATATCGCTTTGCCGAAGCCCCCCGTTTGAATGATTGTCCGCGCTAATCACCAATGCGTTAATGGTGATCCCTTTCGTCGCAAGCTGGGGTTTAACGCTGCGCGGTCGCGGTCCAAGATTGCTTTTTCCGTCACCGGAAATATCCAGCGTGCGCCGCCAGCACTGGCTGCGCTGGTCAAGCATCTGCGCCCCGCGCAACATGGCAACTCCTAGCGCCGTGCCGGGCGTGGCATCCTCGCGGCGCTGCGCAGCGCCAAGCGTTTCGGTCACGCGCTCAAGCGCCGCTGCATCGGTGATCCGCGTCCATGGGACCAAAGTTGTCTGGTCCAGCGGCCCACTCCATTCAAAGACAAGCAATTCAACCGGCGTTTCAGGTTGCTCTAACAACGCCGCGCGGACCGCCGGGCTGTTCAGGGCTGTCGCTAGACCGCTCATCTGCAACCGGTACTCGCGTGCATCGACCGAACCGGACACATCCAGCCCCAAGGCCAGGGCCTGACGACACGTTTGCGCCGCCGCTGCCTGCGCCATCCCGACAACAAGGAATGCAAGGAGGAGCGTAGCCTTCATCCGGCGTCATCTTTCGTCTGCAGTGCCCCGATCGAAGGTGGCGTCAGCTCACGCTCCAGCTTGCGGCGCATGGCACGCTCGTAATCGTCAAAACCGTCGGCCACGATCAAAAACGCGCCGGGTCCATGGATCACCTCACCTTGGTAGAACGCGATCAGCCCGACCTCGCCTTCGAAATCGGCCGCATTCACCACCAAGCCGTTCACCGTCACACCGTCAAAGGGGAACTCCCGATAGGCGCTGGCCGGCCCGAACCCTTCGTTGCTTTGCCCGTCGCCTGCCATATCGAGCGTTTTGCGCAAACAATCCGGCCCGCGGTCAAGCAGTTGCGCCCCATATCCCAGCGCATAGCCCATCGCTGTGGGGAAATCGTTATGACTGCGTTTGGATTGCGCGACGGTTTCGGCAGCGCGCAGCAGGGCAGCACGGCTGTCGATGAGGGTCCAGTCCAGAATGGTTTCCTGATTGTAGCGGCCGGACCATTCGTAAACAGCCAAGGCTACGGGCAAGTCTGCGGCAAAGAACGCCGCCTCTACCTCTGGAGAAGTCAGCGCCGCCACAACACCGCCGCGTTGCAAGGCATCTTCTGTCGCGTCAACGGAGCTGGAAACGTCGATTGCCAAGGCCAATGCCAGACGGCACTCAACGGCCTCCGCAGGCAGCGCGGCGAGGGTAACCCCCGCCGCAAGGCCCAACGCGCGGATCACCAATGACCGGTGTTGCCCATAGAAGTCCAAGGCTCTGCAGGTGTCAGGGCATCGCCTTCTTGCAGCAACTCGACCGAGATGTTGTCAGGTGAGCGGATAAAAGCCATGCGCCCGTCATGGGGAGGGCGGTTGATGGTCACGCCGTTGTCCATAAGATGTTGGCAAGTCTCATAGATGTTATCGACCGTGTAGGCGAGGTGACCAAAGTGGCGGCCGTCTGATGGCAGCCCGTCATCGCCGTCCCAGTTGTAGGTCAGCTCTACATCCGCGTGGCCATCATCCATGCCGGGAGGGCAGAGGAATATCAGCGAAAACCGTCCGCCTTCATTATCGATGCGGCGACGCTCGACCAGTCCAAGCAGCTTGTAAAAGGCAATAGACGCATCCAGATCTTTGACGCGAACCATGGTGTGCAGGTATTTGATCGGCATTGTAGGGCTCCTTTATGGGCAATGTTATCTGCCCCATACCCTAGCACTGCGCACGCCGCTGTCGAGGTAAGGCGCGCTAAAATGCTGACGCAATGCCGATACTTAGGCCGAGGCGGTTCACATCATAGAGCCCGATGTTACTGTTCGTGGTCGAGGCGCTGAGAGTGACCGTGGGATTGAAGCCCATATAGTCGATCTTCTTGAATGTTGCGGTCGCCTCCGCAGCAATCTGGAATTCACGTCGCCCGTCCGGGCCGTGGGGCGTGATATCATAATCGCGGTAGCTGGTGCTGAGACCTAACTGGAGCGATGTCCCCATCATTTCGCGGCCAAAAAGATAACCTGAACGCAGGCGGACTTCGTCATATTCCAACCGTTCGGTGTCAGAGCGCATGGTGCTCACGGTCGCCCCCAGATACAGACCGTCTCCGCCTGCCAGACGTTTGCTGATGCCGCCGCTAAGGGTCAGCTGTTGCTGGTCTCCGCCACGCTGGCCGTTGCGAATATCAGTGCTTAATCCAAAATCAAGCTTGTTCTTGGCATCCAGATAGTAGGACTGCCCGATGCCTGCGCGCAGGTAGCGTTGATAGCGTGCGCCGCCGTAAAAGCTTTGACCGATGTCGGCGCTCAGGCTGAATTCCCCGCGCCGGTCCGCGCGCAATTGTTTGTAGCCGTAGCCCAATTGCACCGTGCCATACGCGAAATCCTTGCCCGAAACGTCAGCAGGGGCTTCGCCCCGCGCCACACGAGCGGCGTCTTCGGCAGCAAGATCTTCCTTGGCAGAGCTCGATAACTCATAGGTGCGATAAGAAAGACCGATCCGCAAATCATGTGCGGTCCGTTCAGTCTGGTGAATGCGATAGCGCGATTGCAGCGACACACCCGCCTCAATGCCCGACAACGCCTGGCTCGAGGCACCAAGAGCGACTTCGCTGTCGCCCAGAATCGGGTTGAGAATCTCGTACAGCAGCGTGGAGCTGTCATTCGCCGAGCCGTTGTTGATGTTAGAGCTTGGCTGCAAAGTGAATGTCAGATTGGTCTGCCACGGGTTGCGTTGCTGGACGTATCTGAAGTCCTGCACCGCACGTTTCGCATGTGCCTTTGTCGGTGCGACTTGCGCAGCGCGGCGGAGCCAGAACTGGGCGCGTGTGCGTTTGCCATCCGAGGACAGCGCCTGTGCCATCAGCATCGAAGCGGTGAATTTCTGGTTGTCTGTCTTGGTCAAGGTCCACGCGCGACGCGCGGCCTGTTGCGCCTCATCGTACCTCGCCATAGCCCTTAGGGCATGAGCTCGGATGAGGAGGGCGGTGATGTCTTGGGGATCGCGTTCCAGCAAGGCGTCTGCAAAGACCAAAGCGCGCTGGTATTGCTCTTCACGGAGATTCAGCTCCGCCGCGCGGCGCATCTGTTCGACCGATAAGTGGACTGCTGCATCAGGTGTTTGCTGTGCGAACGCAACAGGCGCAGCGGCTAGAACCGCTGCGCCGAGTGTCAGAGCTCGAAACTTCTGTCTTAAGAGGCTCATGGCGTCGGGGCATCGCCTCGATAAACGATAAAGCCGCCCGTATCGCGTGAATTACCTTCTTCGAGAACGAAGATACCTACGATTTCGTCGGCACCATCACCTGATACGATGGCGTAGTAATTACCCTCTTCGTATCCCACGCTCGCTCCGTCAGCATCGGTGTACTGGCTGGTTATTTCACCCACCAGATCGCCACTTTCCTGCAGCACGCCGGATTGGATCACAAAGCGGGCAATCGGCATTTCGGTCAAACCTTCTGCGATGCTGTTCGCGACGGTGCTTGTGATGTCTCTGCCATCCAGATCGTAGATGCGGCGGTTACTAATCGTACCATCAACACCCGCGCCTTCGTCGAAGTCATCGCTATCAATATTGATTTCAACGTCAGCTGTTGTGTATTGCAGGCCGCCACCGTCGGTAAAGTCACGCAGTCCAGCGGAGTGACCCGTGTACTTTGCTTGCAATGTCTCTGGCAAAACGACGGTATCATCACGCTGGTAGACAAATCCGCCAAAGCCGTATTGGACGTAGTTGCCTGTCCGGATAATGGCAAACTGTGTCGCCGGAATGTCGCTGTCACCGGAGGCACGATTGGTGCTGACACCATAGATTGCGCGGTAAGTGAACTGCTCAATTGGATCGCCAGATACAGGATCGTTCGCCAATGGCTCCGCTTCGTAGACCGCAAAGCGTCCGTCGTTAAGGCTGCTCACGCGCGTTCCGCGAACATAGGGGCTGTCCCCGTCAAAGGGCAGGTTATTCACGGTAAACGTGTCGTCGGCGCTGTTATAGCTGACTGTGTTGGCAAAACCGTTGCCGTAGTCTTCGGACGCAGTCGTATCGACGCGCGCTTCGCTACGGTAGATTGTGCTGCCCGCAGTTGGCGATTCTGTTCCAGGAGGAATGCCGTCTACCGTGATGCCATCACCGTCCGTCTCGCCGCCGGTAGACCCATCGGTAGAGCCATCAGTGCCGCCGGTGGTGCCGCCATCTGTTGCTGTATCCGTCTCATCAAACGGGTTTCCGCCGCTACACGCAGCCAATCCCGCAATCAATGCGAGGCTGATAATTTTATTTTTCACAGGCCTGCCCTCAAAGCATTATTCTCATTTTGAGCAACAATCACCGTCCGCCCCCCCGTTTGTCAACGCTGCCAAAGGGAGGTAGCGAACAAACCGCTCTACCATGACGAAAATACAATACCCTATATGGCGTTCACGCGGAGCCATACACCAGATATAGTTGCAGACGAATCCCACCGACAGGACACATCATGCCCATCAGCCCAGACCAACAAGCCGAAATCGACGCACAGCGCGCCACGCCGCAATCCACCTTGCGGGCTGTCTCTCCGGGGATGGAGGCGCACCTTTATACTGCGCACGAAGTGCTCGATCACGGGTTCATCCGCGTCATTGACTATATGGGCGATGATGCCGCTATCTGTCAGGCAGCGCGTGTAAGCTACGGAAAAGGCACGAAATCCGTCCAGAATGACGAAGGGCTGATCCGCTACCTGATGCGTCACTGGCACTCCACCCCCTTCGAGATGTGCGAGATCAAGCTGCACGTGAAGCTGCCCGTCTTCGTTGCGCGCCAATGGATTCGCCACCGGACGGCCAACGTCAATGAATACTCCGCGCGCTATTCGATTCTCGATCGTGAGTTCTATATCCCCGCGCCCGAACACGTGAACGCGCAGAGCGTGGTGAACAATCAGGGCCGCGGTGGCGTGCTGGAAGGGGCCGAGGCCGCGCGTGTGCTGGAAATCCTCAAATCCGATTCCAACCGCGCCTATGACAACTACGAGGCGATGATCGGCGAAACCGGCCCCGACGGCGAAGCGCAAGACGGCCTTGCCCGCGAACTGGCCCGCATGAACCTGCCCACCAACATCTATACCCAGTGGTACTGGAAAGTGGACCTGCACAACCTGTTCCACTTCCTGCGCCTGCGCGCAGACAGCCACGCCCAATACGAAATCCGCGTCTACGCCGATGCGATCTGCAAAGTCGTCGCCGACTGGGTGCCAGCTGCCTACGGCGCGTTCGAGGACTACCGTCTGGGCGGAGCCACCTTGTCCGGCAAAGCCCTAGACTGCGTCCGCCGTATGCTGAAAGGCGAAGAGGTCACGCAGGAAAATAGCGGGATGTCGAAGGGGGAATGGCGTGAGTTTGAGGGGGCGCTTAAGTGAGCGCCGGCCGCTCAGTTCGTCTTTATTTAGCTGATGGAAAAGCGACTGGTATTCTTACCGCTGAAATCATGAACTGGACTGGGCATGTCTTGGCTGCTCCTCGGACTCGTTTCGAAGGGGCGTTCGCTAGGGATGAGCTTAAACGAACGGGGATTTATTTGTTGATCGGCCCTGACGATCAAGGGAGCGATCTTCTAAAGGTTTATGTTGGGGAAGGCGACGAAATTGGAAAACGTCTTTACACCCACAACAAAGAAAAAGATTTCTGGGAGCGGTTCATAGCTGTAACTAGCAAGGACATGAATCTCACAAAAGCACATGTCCGATATCTTGAAGGACGGCTACTGACGCTTTTGAAAGACGCCAAAAGAGCAAAGATAGAAAATAAGGACATGCCTCAATTTAGTCTGCTTCCCGAGGCGGATATAGCAGATATGGAGACGTTCCTAGAAGAAATCCAATTGATTCTGCCCGTCGTAGGTGTCGAAGTTTTCAGAAAACCATCATCTACTAAGCCTATTCTCAATGAGAATAGTGAAACGGCAGCTATAGAAGTGAAGTTCGAGTTAGTTAATGCCAAGGCTGGTATTGTCGCTCAAGCCCGAGAGGATGCTGGCGATTTCATAGTCGAGGAGGGCGCTATCGGAGCTTTGCGCGAAGCAATCTCTTTTAACGATAAGATTAAATCTGTTCGTGATGATGCTATCAGAACTGGTCAGATCATTGCGCTAGACGAAAAGGACTTTCGAGTGGAACAGGACATTTCTTTTGGCAGCCCAAGCGCCGCCGCTGTTTTCCTTTTTGGAACGAGTAGGAATGGCCGAACAGACTGGCTCGTTCAAGGGCAAGGCGTGAATTATGGTGCTTGGAAAGACAGTATGATCGACAAAAGTTTGATCGAATAAGTCGCTAGTTCTGTGGCAACGCAATTATACCCTATCTCCGATTGGGCAGCGCCCGAACCGCCCCCGTTTTGCCGAAGGCAAACCTTTGGTTTGACGTGGGCGCTTTGCTTCCTGCCCCTCGGTTCGGGCGCGGTGCTTCTTATCGATGGGGCTTTTGTGGGCCGAGGCTGAAATAGCTGGACTTGAACCGACACATTCGCAAAACTGGTTCAAGGACAATTGAAACCGAGGTTATTATGTCAAAATTCAATGGATTGGCGCTTGTCGCTGCACTTGGGCTGGCCACGATCATGCCACAGACCGCCAGTGCCGATGCCAAAATCTACCCGTATAAAACATCGCAAAACTACTGTCCGACCGGCCTACAGCCCGTGTCGATCAACGGCGTGATTTGTTGCGGCACACCGAACCAGCATGTCAGCTATCAATCAGCAATGTCGCATCCTGTGGCCAAGAAGAAAGTCCACAAGGTTCATAAGGTAAAGCGCAAAACATACCATGCGCGCGCCGATTGCCCCATCGGGACAAAAGGCTGCACGTTCGATTAAGCGTTTAAACCGCTCCGGCATCTCCGGCGCCCTTGCAGGCGCCGGGGCAGGGGTTACAGAAGCTTGAGGTCTGCGGCCATCTGGCGTCCGTCACGCCCTTCGGAAAGCTCGTAGCTGACCTTTTGATCATCCGCGAGGCCCGTCAGCCCCGAACGTTCCACGGCCGAGATGTGTACAAACACGTCATTCCCGCCCGCTTCTGGGGCAATGAATCCAAAGCCCTTTGTTGTGTTAAACCATTTGACGGTTCCCGTTGGCATCGCTTCCGCGCCTCCTGTTTTAGGTACTTCCCGCTGTAAAACGGCGCAGGGGGCCAAGGCCATCTTGACGCCCCTGCATAATAGAGGATTGGTCAATTTTGAAAAAAATCAAGATAAGGCGTGCAGTTTTTCTGAATTCAGACGCCCGCCAATCTCAACTGAGGAGTAATTAAGCGATGATCAGCCTATTTGGTCTAAAAACCTGCGATACCTGCCGCAAGGCTCTGAAAACACTGCCTGACGCGGCTTTTGTAGGTGTGCGCGAAACGGGTGTGCCGGATGCGGTTATGGCGCAGGCGTTTGCGCAATTCGGCGACGCATTGCTCAACACGCGCTCTACCACGTGGCGCGGGCTGGACGCGGATGAGCGGCGCGCGCCGCCGCTTGAGCTGCTGGCCGCGCACCCCACGCTGATGAAGCGTCCGCTGATCCAGATCGGGGATGCGCTGTTTCTGGGCTGGACGGCCCAGACGCAAGCAGAAGTGCAGGCCGCGATCTAGTCGCGCGGGCTCAGGGCGCGGTCGAAGGACAGCGGCCCTGCGCCTTTGATCACGATAACAAGCAAGGCGAAGATCCACAGGGCGCGCTGGTCCATGATGACCCCGTCAGGGAAGCGGTCAAACCACGCGCCCAGCACTTTGGGGTCTTCCCAGCCGCCGTGGCCGTAAAGGTCGGTCAACGATTGCAGGGCCACGAACCCGATCATGCCAAGTGCGGCAAGGCGTGAGAACAGGCCAATGACGATAAGCGCCGGCAAGATGAACTCGGCCCATGTGCCGGCCAGAACGAATAGTTTGTGCACGATGGTGAACTGGTCGGTGTCATAGCCGACGGCCTCCATCATCCGTGGAAAGATCTGGACATAAGCACCTGTGGAGGGTGCAAAAATTCCCATCAACCCATCGCCCAGCTTGGTCAGGCCAGAGACCCAGAAATACATCAACAGGATCGCAGCGAACAAAAAGCGCGCAAGGGTCGGCAGCAGCCAATCAGCGCGATCCAGCGTGTCGGTAACAGATCGATAGGCGTTCAAAAGAGCAGTCATGTTTTGTCCTTGTCAGGGCTGCAAAAGCTGTGAGCTTGCAGGCAGAGGGTCAACGTGGCGGCGAAGTCGAAGTCGGGTGCGGCGGTTGCCGCTGCTTCGATTGCTTCGCCGAGGGGATGTGTTTCCAGCGCTATAAGCCACGTGGCAGCGCCAGTGGGGAGCAGGTGCACTTCGGGGTCAAACGCAGGGCGCGTGATCAGGATCGCTTGACCGATGGCGCGTGGTTTCGGCGCCTCCGTGTCATTGGCGCGCTGCCACAAATCGTAAAGCGGCCAACGCGATCGGATAAGGCGCGTGGCGGGCGCACGGATCAGCCTGAGTGCCGCGAGGGTTTCGGGCGGTTGGTGTAGAAGCGCAGCATCGAAAGCTGCAGCGTCTGCGGCGTGATAGGACGCGCGCAGCGCAAGATCGAGCCGTGCGACATCGGCAAGATATCCTAGATGCGCCAGCGGTGCGAAGCCTTCAAGGAAGGTCGGGAAATCTGCACCATAATGCATCATCAAAGGGGAGCGTGGCGGATGTGCCCGCACAAACATCGGGACAAGTGTGTCAAAGTTCTGCTGGCCTAAAAGCGCCCGCACAGTTGGAAAGGCCGTTTTCATCGCTTCAATCAATGAGACGGTCACGTTGTTGCGGTAGACGTCGTAGCGCCTGCCGGCGGGCGCACCTTGGGCGTCCAGCAGGCCGTCGGGAACAGGCGCATCCGCGTCCAGCAAAGCCGCGCGAAAAAGTGACTGGCTGACTTGCATCAGTGCGCCCCGATACCTTCAAAGGCAGCCGCCGCGCGCTCCGCCTCTGCGCGCAGTATGGGCCAATCGGGCACATCGGTGTCCCATTCTACCAACACAGGTTTGGGGCCGGTGCGCTTCAGCGTGTAATCCAGCAGCGCCCAGACCGGATCGACCACGGGTGCGCCATGGCTGTCAATCAACAGCGGCGCGCCTGTGTCATCGTAATCTTCGTCGTGGCCGCCTACATGAATCTCTCCTACCGCTGATAGCGGGTAGGCATCAATGTAGGTTTGCGGGCTGACGTCGAGGTTCGTGGACGAAACAAAGACATTGTTCACATCCAACAACAAACCGCAGCCCGTCCTGCGGACAAGTTCTGCTAGAAAGTCGGTTTCAGAGAAGGTGCTCTCGGCAAAGGCGAGGTAGCTTGAGGGATTCTCAAGCAGCATTTGCCGACCCAGCGTGTCCTGAACCTGGCCAATGTGATCGGCCACGCGGTCTAGCGTTGATTGGGTATAGGGCAGGGGCAGCAGGTCATTCAGAAATTCGGCGCCATGGGTGGACCACGCAAGATGTTCGGAGAAACTTGCCGGATTGCTTCTATCCAGCAGAATTTTCAGGCGCTTCAGGTGATCGCGGTCCAGTGGTGCCTCGCCGCCAATGGACAGGCCAACGCCATGGACGGAAAGGGCTAGATGCTCTGACAAGGCCCGAAGTTGCGCATGCGGGCGTCCGCCATCACCCATGTAGTTTTCGGCGTGGACCTCAATCCAGGTCACGGGCGCGGGGGCTGCCATCAGATCATTGAAATGCTGGGGCTTGTAGCCGACACCTACGCCGTTGGGCAAAGGTCGGGCAGGGGAGGATTGGTCAAACATAGCAATACACTCCGTATTCGGCAGTGGCGTGCAGGGCCCATGACATGCGTTGGGCCCTGCGAATGGTGCGGTCTTATGCTGGCAGGTCGCGGTCCAGAGCTTCAAGCGCGCCTGTGCGAGCTGTGCCGTCTGCCATAGCGGGCAGTTCGATGGATGCGCAGGTGCCTTCGTCGACCAGCGTCCATGCGTTGCCCTGATAGTCCGTCACGGATGTGCCTGCGCATGTTGTGCCAGGGCCTGCGGCGCAGTCGTTTTTGCCAGCCAGCGATACGCCGTAGCATTTCTCTTTTGAGGCGGCGTCGGCTGTGGTGGCCACGCCTGACATTGAGGCTGCTACGGCACCGGCAATGGCGAGTGTTTTCATGGTTGTGGACATCAGGTCTCTCCCTTTTTGAGGTCGTGGTGAATATCTGTGAGTTCAGTTAAGCAGGACCGCTGCGGTAAATCTACTCACGAGGCAGTGTGTCACAGGTGTGTTAGATTTTTTGTGCGGATTCGGGTCAGTTAATCACGGAAAAACTGGGTTCTGAAACAAAAAGGGGGGCACAAGGCCCCCCATCTGTATCAATTGTTACAGAAGATCCGGTGGTGTGGCTTCGGTTTTCAGCGCGGCTGTAACATCGCTGAGCGCTTGGACCGAGGTCTGCTTTTCCCCCAGGCGGCGGACAGAAACGGTACGCTCTTCCACCTCGCGGTTACCCACGGCCAGAATGACCGGCACCTTACCTACCGAATGCTCGCGCACTTTGTAGTTGATCTTCTCGTTGCGGATGTCAGCTTCGGCGCGCACGCCTGCGGCGGTCAGCTCTGCCACGACCTCGCGCACATAGTCGTCCGCGTCCGATGTGATAGAGGCAACAACAACCTGACGCGGGGCCAGCCAGAACGGCAGCTTGCCTGCGTGTTCTTCGATCAGAATGCCGATGAAACGCTCGAACGATCCAAGTGTCGCGCGGTGCAACATAACAGGGCGGTGTTTGCCCCCGTCCGCGCCGATGTAGGTGCTGTCGAGACGTTCAGGCATCACAAAGTCAACCTGGTGCGTCCCACATTGCCAGTCACGGCCGATGGCATCGGTCAGAACAAACTCGAGCTTCGGTCCGTAGAATGCGCCTTCGCCGGGGTTGATCTCCGGCTCGATCCCCGCTTTGCGGGTGGCCGACAACAGGGCTGCTTCTGCTTTGTCCCACACTTCGTCACTGCCTGCGCGGGTGTCAGGGCGGTCGGAAAACTTCACTTTGAAGTTCTCAAAACCGAGGTCTTTGTAGATCGCTGACAGGAATTCGATGTAGATCGCTGTTTCTTCTTCTACCTGATCTTCGCGGCAGAAGATGTGCCCGTCATCCTGAGTGAACCCGCGCACGCGCATAATGCCGTGCAGAGCACCCGAAGGTTCGTACCGGTTGCACGAACCGAATTCGGCCATGCGCAGCGGAAGGTCGCGATAGGATTTGAGGCCTTGGTTGAAGATTTGTACGTGGCAGGGGCAGTTCATCGGCTTCAGCGCGTTGACTGTCTTTTCACGGGCGTGCTCTTCGTCGACTTCAACGATGAACATATTCTCTTGATACTTTTCCCAGTGACCCGACGCTTCCCACAGTTTGCGGTCCACGACCTGCGGTGTGTTCACCTCAACGTAGCCACCTGCACGCTGTTTGCGGCGCATGTAGTCTTGCAGCTGGGTGTAGATCATCCAGCCATTGGGGTGCCAGAAAACCTGACCGGGCGCTTCTTCCTGCATGTGGAACAGGTCCATTTCGCGGCCCAGCTTGCGGTGGTCGCGTTTGGCTGCTTCTTCCAGCATGTTCAGGTGAGCCTTGAGCTTTTCCTTGCCGGTGAAGGCAACGCCGTAGATGCGTTGCAGCATCTCGCGCTTGCTGTCACCGCGCCAATAGGCACCGGCTATGCTCATCAGTTTGAACGCGTCTCCGGGAACTTGGCCTGTGTGTTGCAGGTGCGGTCCACGGCACAGGTCTTGCCAGTCGCCGTGCCAATACATGCGCAGCGGTTCGTCACCCGGAATGCTTTCGATCAGTTCAACCTTATAAGGCTCACCCAGATCTTCGTAGTGCTTGATCGCGCGCGGACGGTCCCAGACCTCGGTGCGGACCGGGTCGCGGGCGTTGATGATCTCTTTCATCTTCTTTTCGATCAGGCCAAGGTCTTCGGGCGTGAATGGCTCTTTGCGGTCAAAGTCATAATACCAGCCGTCTTTGATGACGGGGCCGATGGTGACCTTCGTGTCTGGCCAGATTGCCTGAACAGCGCGGGCCATGATGTGCGCCAGATCGTGGCGCACCAGCTCGTTGGCCTGCTCTTCGTCTGCCATGGTGTGGATGGCGATAGAGGCATCTTCGTTGATCGGCCATGCCAGATCAAAGTGCGCACCGTTGATGGTCGCGCTGATGGCTTTTTTGCCAAGGGATTTTGAAATATCGGCTGCGACCTCGCCCGCAGTGATACCTGCGTCGTAGTGCCGTGCGTTGCCATCGGGAAGGGTGAGTGCGATCTGGGCCATTCGGGCCTCCTCGTCAGTTTGGCGCCTACGAGACGCCCGGTTGCGGGTTTATGTGGAAGCGTATGTGACGACCTGTGTTGGTCGCGTCAAGGGGTGGTGCTGCGCAAAGGGTTCAGGCGGACAGAAAGTGTCAAATGTACCAACGCAACAGCCGCGCCGATGCCAGCCGCGATCCCCAGCGACGTCAGGCCGTATCCAGCAATCATCCCGCCACCAATTGCAGAACCAATGGCCGCGCCCACATAAATCGCAGCAGCGTTCAGCGCGAGCACGACAGGCGCCCGGTGCCCCGCAAGCCCGATCAATCGGCCTTGTTGTGCGGCCATGAATGACCAGCTGCACATGGCCCAAAGGAAGACCAAGACAAAAAGCTGCGGCAAGCTTAGGGGCAGGAGCGAGAACATGGGCATCACGCACATCTGGGCCAGACACAGACCCGTCAGGGTCACGCGCCAACCAAAACGGTCTGACAGGAACCCGCCCATGATGTTTCCCGGCACAGCCCCAAGGCCGGAAATCACAAGGATCAACGTGATTCCGTCACGGCCAAATGCCATCGTCTCGGCCAGCAGTGGCGTGATGTAGGTAAACAGAATGTATTGTGAGCCGATAAACGTCCCGGTAAAGGCGATGGCCAGCATCAGCCGCCCTTCGCGCATGAGATCGCGCAGGTCACGCAAAGAGACTGGCTGGAATCGCAGCCCGACAGGCACCCGTGTCCAGATCAGCCAGATGCAGGGCAGGGCCAGCGCAAACACCAGCCAAAGCGCCCATCGCCAGCCAAAAGTATAGCCAACCCAGCTGCCCGCCGGTACGCCGGCGACTTGGCTGATGGTCAGACCAAAGAACACTGCCGCCAGCACGCGCGCGCGTTGTGCTTCGGGGTAGAGACCGGCAGCAACCGCAGCCGCGAGTGGCGTGAAAATTCCGGCACCGGCAGCGGCCAGAACGCGTGCTGCGCCCAGAAATGCAAAATTAGGTGCCAGTGCGGACAGGGCGGCGGCGCATGCAAACATTGCGAAAGCCGCGGCCATGACCCTCCTACGCCCGACAGCGCCCGTCATCGCGACCAGCAAGGGAGACAGGATTGCATAGGCCACGGCATAGACCGTCATCAACTGCCCTGCCTGTGCAGGACTGCGCCCCAGATCCGTGCCAAGCGGCTCCAGCATGCCGATGATAACAAAGGCACCGATCCCGATGATAAAGTTACAGGCGGAAAGAGTTGGGATCAAAAAGCGATCTGGTTGCGTTGTATCCATGAGATTCGGTTTAGCACCGTTGAATTGACCCGCAAGCGACAGCGCCAGAGTGGACGAAGTGCCGTTGCGGCACAGAGCATTAGGCAGAGCACGATAAGGAACACGACCTCATGAAGCAGACCCTGACCGACAAGGCATTTCAGGCTATCTCCGGCGCAGATGAACCTTCGGACAGTCTGAATGGTGCGTCGCGCGATGCAGAGGCCTCGAACGGCCTGCGTCATGCGGCATCTTTGAGCATGACGAAGGTTGCGGACGGACTCATTGATCCCAAACTGGTGCTGAGCTGGTTGCTGACGTCCCTTGGCGCGCCTGCGGTCTATGCCGGCGCGCTTGTGCCATTGCGGGAAGGCGGTGCGCTTTTGCCGCAAATCCTGATGGCGGGCTGGGTGCAAAGCTTGCAACAGCGCAAATGGGCGTGGATCATCGGCTCCGCAGGACAGGGGCTCTGCGCAGGGCTTATTGTTTTAGCAGCGCTGAGCCTTGAAGGCGCGGCTGCCGGATTAGCCATCTGCGCCGCGCTTGCAGCTTTGGCGGTGTTTCGCGCGCTGTGCTCTGTTTCCTACAAGGATATTTTGGGCAAGACGGTCGGGCAGGCGCGCCGTGGGTCTGTGACCGGTCTTGCCGGTTCGATCTCTTCCGTCGGGGTTCTGGTTTTTGCGGGCCTTTTGATTTCTGGTATCTTGCAGGACCGCGGTGCCGTCATCGCGGCCATCGGTCTTGCCGCTGCGCTATGGGGGTTGGCCGCTGTTCTGTTTTCAACGCTGAAGGAAGAACCGAGCGATGCTAAAGGTGGGCTCAAAGCGTCTTTTTCCGTCCTGAAGGACAACCCGGTTCTGTGGCGGTTTATCATCGTACGGGGGTTGCTTGTGTCGACTGCGCTAGCCCCACCGTACTTTGTCATCCTCGGCGGTGAGGATGGTGGCTCCTTGGGGTCATTGGGTGCCTTGGTGCTGGCATCGGCAGCAGCATCGTTGATCAGTTCCTACGTCTGGGGCCGCCTTTCCGACCAATCGAGCCGCCGTGTATTGATGATGACGGGTATTTGCGGGGCGTTGGCAATCGGTCTTGCGCTCTTGTTTGCGCAGATGGGGCTTGCGCAGACGATGTGGGCAATGCCGGTGGCGTTGTTTGCATTGATGATCGCCTATCACGGGGTGCGTCAGGGGCGCTCCACCTATCTGGTCGACATCTCCCCTGCCGATGAACGCTCGGCCTATGCTGCTGTGGCCAATACGGTGATCGGGGTGCTGCTGCTGGTCGCCGGGGTAGCAGGCGGTGGGGCCGCGCTGTTCGGGCCGCAGGTGGTGCTGGTGCTCTTCGCTTGTATGGCAATTGGCGGGACGGTGGCAGCAAAAGGCCTGCCGGAAGCGGAGGGTGCTTGAACGCTCGGCAATGCTGAGGCACACTCAAAGCCTGTTTGAAAGGTCACCACATGTCTAAATACAACCGGAATTTCGAGCTCACCCTCGGTGATATCGATCTGATCGAAGCTGCCCTGAATGTGGTCAAACGTGACCTGTCGCTGGGGCGCGAAGGCTCGCGCGCATTGTTGCCTAAAGTTCAGGGCGACGATCATGTTCGCGATATCGATGATTTGTTGGGCCGTCTTCACAATCAGAAGGTTTTCTTCCGTCCCAGCAAAGAGCCTTACGTCGGAGGCTAGGCGCGCCCACTCCGCGTCAACGCAATCCCGCCCTCAGGGTGTGCCATGATGCCAAAGGGTCCCCTTGCAAAACCGTGACTGTACTGCGTTTGCCTGCGTCATAGGTGACACAGGCGCATCCAGTCCAAAAAACAGCGGCCCGACCCGCCATGCGGGGCAGGGTCGGAGCGCGACATGTCGCGCAACTGTGTCAGCTTTGCCACTGATTGCGCTTCAACGTTGGCGCGTCGCGTCCAGCGGGGTGTGGCGATCAGGTCCGAGGGTCCTTTGCACATCCTGTCCACGGAATGGACCATCGGTACCTGTTTGGTCAGGTGAGGACACGGCCATCCGATTTATTTCGTGACTGCGGTTGCTCTCTCTCCAGCGGCTGCGCATGATTGTGCCAAAATCTGAGGGGGTGCATATGTCAGAGCCATCATATCTTCAAACCGCGCAAGGGCGGCGTATTGCGTATCATTTGACCGAAGGCGAAGGCCCCTGTGTGGTGTTTCTGGGCGGGTTGAAATCAGACATGGAGGGCACCAAGGCGGTGCATCTGGAGGATTGGGCACGTGCCGAGGGGCGTCCGTTTCTGCGGTTTGACTATTCGGGTCATGGGCTGTCCTCTGGCACGTTTGAAGAAGGCTGCATCGGCGATTGGCACATGGACACATTGGCCGCCGTCGATGCGTTGACCGAAGACGCGATTGTGCCCGTTGGCTCAAGCATGGGCGGCTGGCAGGCTTTGCTTCTGGCCCGCGCGCGGTCAGAGCGGTTGGCAGGTCTGGTCACCATCGCCGCAGCGCCGGATTTTACCGAAGACGGATGGTGGGCAGGCTTTGACGACGCTCAAAAGACGCAATTGCAGGAGCAGGGCAGGGTCGAGCTGCCGTCCGATTACATGGAACCCTATGTGGTGACGCACCGCATGATTGAAGATGGCCGCAACCATCTGGTTCTGCGCGATCCGCTTGAACTGCCGTTTTGCGTGCGCATGTTGCAAGGCACTGCCGACACTGCGGTAAGTGTGGCGACGGCAACGCGACTTCTGGAACATGCCGCCAGCCCCGACATGCAGCTATTGCTGGTGAAAGACGCTGATCATCGCTTCTCTGACGGGCCGTGCCTTGCGCTGATCGAGCAGGCCGTGAAGGATGTTCTCGATGGTGTGATATAGCGCCCGCAACGCCAGACGATAGGAGGAGTGCTTCATCATGGACCAACGGATCAGCCTGATCACCCTTGGCGTGCGCGACATGGAGAGGATCGCCGCCTTCTATGAGGCGCTGGGCTGGATACGGGTTGAGCCGCAGGACGGTGTGATTGCTTTTGATCTGATCGGCCAGACGCTGGGCCTCTATCCGATTGAAAAGTTGGCCGAGGACATCGGGATGCCGGTTGACGCGCTGGGTCGCGGAGCATCCACGCTTTCTTACAATGTGCGAACAAGGGAGGAAGTGGCGCCCCTTCTTGCCAGTGCAGAAGCCGCGGGAGGGCAAATTCTGCGGCCTGCGGGGGATGTTTTTTGGGGCGGTCACATTGGCTATTTCGCTGACCCCGAAGGTACGATCTGGGAAGTCGCGCACAATCCCTTTTCGCCCCTTTCCCCGGATGGTGCTTTCCGCTGGAACGGTTACTGATGCGCAAGCCGGCCAGCATGTGGAGCCTTGAGACCCTTGGCCGCGTGCGATTGTCGAAACACTTTTATATGCGCGATTTTCTGATGAGCGAGATCAGCGCGTTTCACGGGGTGCCCAATATCCCTGACACGCCTGATCTGGCGATCCGTCACGGCAGTCATCTGTGTCAGGAACTGCTGGATCCGTTGGAAGAAACCTTTGGCCGCATTGCGGTGCGTTCTGGCTACCGGTCTGCAACGCTCAATACCTACGGCAATGAAAACCGCCTGAACTGTGCGCGCAGCGACAACCCGATTGAATGCCATATTTGGGATTGGCCCGACCGACCGATCGCGGGGGCCTCAATTGTGATTCCATGGTTTGCCGATCAATTCGCACAGGGGAGGGACTGGCGCGATCTGGCATGGTGGGTGCATGATCATCTGCCATACTCCGAGATGTGGTTCTTTCCAAAACTCGCCGCCTTCAACCTTGTCTGGCGTCCCGTGCCGCTGCGCACCATCTCCAGCTATATCGCGCCGCGTGGCATGCTGTTGCGCGCAGGGGATGAACCGTCCGACGATCTGCCTGCGCGCCAAGCGCGATACGCGGATTTCCCCCCATTGCGGGGCATCGCATACCCCTGAGGGCTTGCACCTGCACGCGTGGCACGGCATGCACATAGGGCAGTGCAACCGGAGTGAGACACCCCTATGAAAGAGCCACTGGTTCTATTGCCGGGAATGATGTGCGATGCGCGCCTGTTCGGGCCGCAGATTGCCGAGCTGTCGAATGATACAGCCGTCATGGTGGCACCCGTGACCCAAGGGGAACGGATCGAAGAGATCGCCTCCGGCTTGCTGGATATCCTGCCAAAGCGTTTTGCGCTGGCGGGGCTGTCTATGGGCGGCGTTGTGGCTATGGAGATTATGCGTCGCGCACCGGATAGGGTGAGCCGCATCGCTTTGATTGACACGCACCCGTTGGCCGAAACGCCCGTGATTGCAGCCAACCGTGAGCCGATGATCGTCAAGGTGCGGTCAGGGCGTTTGGATGAGGTGATGCGGTCCGAGATCGGGGCAAGTACTCTCGCCCCTGGTCCCTACCGGGGCGAGGTTTTGGGGCTGGTGATGGAGATGGCGCGCACGTTGGGGCCGGAAATCTATATCCGTCAGGCGCGGGCGATGCAGCGCCGCAAAGACCAACAAGCCACGCTGCGCCGTTGCAAGGTGCCGGCGCTGGTGATGTGCGGTGCTTATGACACGCTATGTCCAGTCAAACGCCACGAATTTATGGCTGAATTGATACCCTATGCGCAGTTGCGGGTGTTGGATCAGGCAGGTCATCTGCCAACGCTGGAACAGCCCGAAGAAACCACAGCCGCACTGCGCGACTGGCTCGCCCAGCCTTACGTGCTTCAATAGATCACAGCGGCAGACGCGCGCGTTCTTCTTCGATGGGGATATAGACCTCTGCCACAGGCTTGCCCGTTTCAACGTCAAAGAAGGGGGTCTGCTTCCAACGCCCCGTTACGCGTGCAACCAGTGCGCGCCACATCGTTCCGCCGTATAACCGCAAGACAGAGCTGTGTTTGGACGATCCGTCCGGTTGCGGGATGAAGGCCTCCATCGCGACGGGTCCAATGGCGGTTTTATCTGCCAACATGTTTGTCATCACGCCAGTCAGCGCAAATTTCGGGGTGGGCAGCATTGTGAACAAAGGCGCGCCACAGCAGGCTGCACGAAATCGCAGCAGCTTTTTCGGTGAGAAGGAGAAGACGGCCAGTTTGTCCTGACCTTGCTGGAAACTGATTTTGTCAGGCGTGGTCTGGAACAGCTCAACACCGTGATCTTCTACATCAACGCCAGTGGTATAAAGAACCGCCGCGCGGCAAGCGGAGCAGTAGCATCGTACATGGTTGCCGGAGGTCGGGGTTGCGCCATGCACGGTGCCCTTCACCTCGCCGCAAGGGCAGGAGAAGGGCACGTCAGCCATTGCGGGATCAGGCCGCCGCGTTCTTGTTGGCCGCCGGTTTGGCATCTGGTTCGTCCGTGATATCATTGGCGTCAATGAAGTTCAGCACAAGCGGACGGATGTTGGTGCGCCAGCTTTTACCGGCAAAGATGCCGTAGTGGCCGGCGCCTTCTTCAACGTGGCTCGCTTTCTTGCTGTCGGGCAGGCCCGTGCAAAGTGCCAGCGCGGCGATACACTGACCGGGCGCCGAAATATCGTCTTTGGAGCCTTCGACAGTCTTGACCGCCACAGTGGTGATCTTGCCCATGTCGACTTTCTTGCCGTTAACAACAAATTCATTCTTGGCGATTTCGCCGTTCTTGAAAATGCGATCAACAGTCGAAAGGTAGAATTCCGCAGGCATATCCATCACAGCAAGGTATTCATCATAGAACTTGTTGTGCTTGTCATGCTCGTGCGCTTCGCCTTTGGCGACCCGCTGGATCTGGTTGACGAAGGCGTCACGGTGCGTGTCGGTGTTCATCGAAATGAACGAGGACAGCTGCAAAAGGCCGGGATAAACCTTGCGGCCGACGCCTGCATATTTAAAGCCGACGCGCTGGATCATGGATTGCTCAAGCTGGCCCATTGTCACGGAATGTCCGAAATCGGTCACTTCGGTCGGTGCGGCGCTTGGATCAATCGGACCACCAATCAGCGTGAGCGAGCGGGGCTGCGCTGCGGGATCTTCTTCTGCAAGGTACGCCGTTGCCGCAAGGGTCAGGGGCGCAGGCTGGCACACGGCAATCACGTGGGTATCCGGGCCGAGGTGGCGCATGTAATCCACCAGATGCATCGTGTAGTCTTCGATGTCGAACTTGCCTGCGCTGACGGGTATGTCGCGCGCATTGTGCCAATCGGTGATATAAAGATCACAATCCGGCAGCAGGCTGATCACGGTTGAGCGCAGCAGCGTTGCATAGTGACCGGACATCGGCGCCACCAACAGCACCTTGCGGCGCTTTTGAGTGCGACCTTGTACTTTGAAGTGCAACAGGTCGCCAAACGGTCCGTTGATCTCGACTTGGGTTGATACAAGACGGTCGGTGCCGTTTGAGCCGACGAAGGGCGGGATGTTCCAGTCAGGCTTGACCACCATACGGCTGAAAGTCCGTTCGGTCACCTCGCCCCATGCGCTGATCCATTCGAGGGCAGGGTTGGGGAACATAGAGAAGGCTGGGTAGGAGGCCATTGCCGTAGCTGAAGCGCCGAGCCACTGATTAGTGTTTCGGATTGTTTCCATCATATCGTAAGATGCCATAAAGCGCATTGCGGAACTCCTGTCTCAAAGCCCAAATTCGGGCTACACTGACGCCGGGGCGTCTGAAATGGCCCGCCATGCGAAAATGCTGCAAGTGCAAACATAGGACGGAAGCGTTAAGATGACAACAAATTCCTCAGACACTGGTCAACCATCAGCCGAGGCCCTTGCCCGTATGACAGAAAATCTGAGCAAAGTTGAAGCGCTGCGAGAGCGACTGACCTCGGTTCTGGCCAACAGACATACCCATCAATCATCCTTGGACGGACCGAATCAGGAGCTTTTTACCAAAGCGGCAAAGGCCTATATGCAAGAGGCAATGACCAATCCTGCCAAACTGATCGAACATCAGCTGGAGTATTGGACCAAGTCGATGACCCATTTTGTCGAAGCCCAGCAAGCCCTGTCAAAGGGGACACTTTCCGCGCCCCCAGACCGTACCGGCACTGACCGGCGCTTCTCTAACCCGATGTGGGAACAGCACCCGTATTTCAACTTCGTCAAACAGCAATACATGCGGAATTCCGAAGCGCTGGCACAGGCGGTGGAAGACGTAGAGGACATGGAGCCGCACGAGAAAAAACGGCTGAAGTACTTCTCTAGGCAGATCATCGACATGATGAGCCCGACCAATTTCCTGCCCACTAATCCCGACGCTTTGCAGCGTGCGGTCGAAACGGAAGGCGAGAGCCTGATCAAAGGACTGGAAAACCTGATCTCTGATTTGGAGGCCAACCACGGTGAGCTGATTGTACGCTTGGCTGATGAAGACGCGTTCGAGCTGGGGGGCAATATCGCGACCATGCCGGGCAAGGTGGTGTTCCGTAACCGCATGTTCGAGCTGATCCAGTACAGTCCCACAACGGAAGAAGTGCATGGCACCCCGCTTGTGGTGTTCCCGCCCTGGATCAACAAGTTCTACATTCTGGATCTCAAGGCGCAGAACTCTTTCGTGAAATGGGTGGTCGATCAAGGCTACACCCTGTTTATGGTCAGTTGGGTCAACCCCGATGCGTCCTACCGCGATGTCGGCATGGAAGACTATGTGCTCGATGGCTACGTCGAGGCGTTTGAGCAGGTGAAGGCGATCACCGGCGAGAAACGCGTGAATGCGGTGGGGTATTGTATTGCCGGTACAACATTAAGCCTGACGCTGTCGCTTCTCAAACAACGCGGCGACAACACCGTCAAATCGGCGACCTTCTTTACCGCGCTCACTGATTTCTCGGATCAGGGTGAATTCCAGCCGTTCCTTACCGATGACTTCATCGACGGGATCGTGGCGGAGACAGAAGACAAAGGCATCTTGCCCTCTATTGTGATGGCGCGGACCTTTTCGTTCCTGCGGTCGAATGATCTGGTCTACGGTCCTGCCGTCAAAAGCTATATGATGGGTGAAACGCCACCTGCGTTTGATCTGCTGTACTGGAACGGGGACGGGGCCAATCTGCCGGCCAAAATGGCCGTGCAATACCTGCGCGGCCTGTGTCAGCGCAATGAACTGGCTGAGGGGGGGTATGATCTTTGTGGTCACCATCTGGTGCTGGAAGAAGTCGACGTGCCGCTTTGTGCTATCGCCTGTGAGACCGATCATATCGCGCCGTGGAAAGACAGCTTTCGCGGGGTCCAGATGATGGGAAGCAAGGACAAGACATTTATTATGACCCAGTCCGGCCATATCGCGGGGATCGTCAATCCGCCCAGCAAAGGCAAGTACGGGCACTATACCAACACGGATCTCACGCTGGATCACGCCGATTGGCTTGGTGGCGCGACGTTCACCGAAGGCTCTTGGTGGCCGCGCTGGGAAAAGTGGCTGCGCAAGCAGTCAGGCGCGATGATTCCCGCCCGAATTCCGGGGGAGGGTGGCCAAGAAATTTTGTGCGACGCGCCGGGGACCTATGTTGCCGTAAAGGCAAGGGGCTGATTTCCAACGTAGTTTTCGCACAACCTTAGCGGGATGCTGCGGTGCAGAAAAAGCTTGCAATGCTGCGGTGCAGCACGTATATTGTTTGCAGACGCAGCGTTTGGGTGACCCAAGGGCATGCAGTAATTCTAAAAGGGCGATCTTGCCCCGAAGATGCAAACAAAGGATGACTATAATGGCTAACGCAAAAACACCTGATATGACAGCGATGCTCAAAGACATGATGGGCGCATTCCCAGTGGATACGACTTCCATGGAAGCATCTTTCAAAACATCCGCCACGCTGAACGAAAAACTGTCCGGCGTTGCCCTGACAGCAGTTGAGAAATCCACAGAGATTTCTTCCAAGTGGACAAAAGACACCGTTGCCAAGCTGACAGACATGGCAAAAGCAAAGTCCGAGCCTGCTGACTACGCAAAAGCAATGACAGACTTCGCGACAGCTTACTCCGAAGCCGCTGCAGAGCACATGGCCGCTTTCGCTGAAGTTGCGAAAAAAGTTCAGATGGAAACAGTTGAGCTGATGATGGCTGCTGGCAAAGACATGTCCGAAGAAGCAACAACAGCTATGTCCAAAGTATCCGGCGACGTTCAAGCCGCTGCGAAAAAAGCGACAGCTAAGTAAGTCTGGATACCAGACTGCCAGCTTCTTCGCGGAAGCATTGGTTAAAGGAAGGGTGAGCTGCATGCAGCTCACCCTTTCTTTTTGCGAAAGCGGCGTCTAGGCTGCACTGCAGCACATCTTTTGCGGAGGAACTTACGTGGCAGATACGGGCAAACCCCTTCTGATCAAGAGATACGCCAGCAGGCGCCTCTACAACACCGAAACAAGCGACTATGTGACGCTTGAAGATATCGCGGGATTCATCCGTGATGGCCGCGAGGTCCAGATCGTCGATCTGAAATCCGGCGACGATCTGACACGTCAATATCTGTTGCAGATCATTGCAGAGCACGAGAGCCGCGGCGAAAGCGTTTTGCCCGTCGACGTACTCAATGATCTGGTACGCAGTTATATGACCGGCAAGGTCAGCGTTGTGCCTGAGTTCTTGCAGCAGTCGTTCGCGATGTTGCGGGACGGGCAGGCCAAAGTCATGGAAAATATGACCACACTGAACCCGATCGCCAAGATGCCCGGCTTTGATGCAATGCAGGCGCAGCAAGAGGCGTTCATGAAGGCGATGACAGGCACGTGGCCCGGCAAAACGGGTCCCGGACCTGACGGCGCCCAGCCCGAGAGCAATGAAGATCTGGCCGCGATCAAGCGTCAACTGGCAGAGCTTCAGGACAAGTTGTCGAAGTTAAAGTAATCCGGAAAAGCCCGTGGCAGGAATGCCATGGGCGAACATCCTGCCACCGCTTGCGCGGCGGCATTTCTATATAATTTGTGAAGATCACAATCAGGCGGCTGCTTTGGTGACTTTTTCCATTGCTTCCAACAGGGTTGCCGCGATGCTTTTGCAGTGCTCTGTCGTGAAGTGGACTGGCAGCCGTACATCGCAGGCACGCATCAGCATCGCGCGGGTCGCAGGCAGTTCGGGAAGATCAGGAATGAACTGCCAGTTCCAGAATGCGCGCGCATTGTCCTCGCTTTGGCCGAACACCTGAACCTTGACGCCTGACGCTGCTGCGGTTGCCGCAAAGGCGCGGATTGTCTCATCTGATAGGCCCGTGAGGTTGAACTGGATCGAATCCGGCGCGCGTACTTCTGGAGAAAGCGGCGCAGGTACTTCGATATAGGGGGAGGTTGCCAGTCTGGCCGCAACCAGATCATGGTTGCGCAGGCCATCTGCTACGCGGCGCGGCAGCTCTGGCAGTTGTGCCCGCGCAAGGGCCGCCGACAGATTGCTGAGGCGCAGGTTATAGAGCGGCAGCTTGTTCTGGTGTCGCGCAAAGGCGTCCTGCAGTACAGGGTGCTTCTTCCAGTTATGCTCATAGGCGCCGGACATGATGATGGCGCGCGCCACCAAATCGGCGTCATCGGTGATCAGAATGCCGCCTTCGCCCGCATTGATCATCTTGTAGCTCTGGAACGAGAAGCAGCCGATTTTACCCATGGTGCCAATATTGCGCCCGTGCCACGTGGTGCCAAGGCTGTGTGCCGCGTCCTCGATCACGGGAACGTCTGCTGCCTCACACAGCGCCATGATCGCGTCCATATCCGACGTGTGGCCGCGCATGTGGCTGATAATCACCGCCTGAACGTCAGGCAGTTTTGCTTCGAAGTCCGCGATGTCGATGCGGTAGTTATCACCCACTTCACAGAGCACCGGCAGACAGTCGGCATGCATCACCGCCGACGGGACCGCCGCAAAGGTGAAGCCGGGGATCAGAACGCGCGCATCTCGCGGCAGATCAAGCGCTTTGAGCGACAGGAACAACGCAGCCGAGCATGATGACACTGCAAGGGCAAAACGGCTGCCCATCATTTCGGCGAACTCGGCCTCAAGCAGGGTCGCCGGCGATCCGCTGTCAGCGGTGTAGCGGAACAGATCACCACTGCTCAGCAACCTGTCTACTTCGGCGCGCAGACTCTCGGGAAGGGCTTCGGCGCTGTGCATATCTGGGCTATTCAATGGTCATAATCCTGATCGGTTTCTTTTGCGCAGCATAAATCAGCGGGCCGCAGTGGCAAGCACGGTTTGGTAACAGCAATGTAAAAGAGGCCCCTAAACGCCGAGCTTGTCCCGAAGCGCGTACCAGCTCATTGCCAGCACCAACAGAGGAGAACGCATGGCGGGGCCGCCCGGAAACGGCGTGCTGGGCAGGGCGGCCAGCGTGTCAAAACCGTCGCCGTCGCCCTCAATCGCGCGCGCCATCAGCTGGCCTGCGTGGGTGGCTGTGCCGACGCCGTGACCGGAATAGCCTGACGCCGATAAAACATTGGCCCCCAGCCGCACCATATAGGGCAGCCGCTTCATCGTGATGCCAAGGGTGCCGCCCCATGCATAGTCGATCTTCACGTCGGATAGGGAAGGGAACACGACAGACATCGGTTTGCGCACTTTGGCGGCGATGTCGGTGGGAAAACGGTAGCCATAGCTTTCGCCACCGCCAAACAACAACCGGCCATCATGGCTGAGCCGGAAATAGTTGACCACAAAGCGGCTGTCAGCAACGGCCACATCGCGCGGGAGAATGTCTTTGACGCGCGCGCGCAGCGGCTCGGTCGCGGCGATGAAATTGTTGATCGGCATCACGCGGGCAGCAACGCGCCGGTTCAGCCCGCCCAGATACCCATTACAGGCAAGGATCACGTGATCAGCTACAACGTGGCCCCCGTCGGTGCGCACGGTGGCGGGCGTGCCTTCGTCGATGTTATGCACCGCGCTGCGTTCGTAAATGCGGACGCCGGCGGCAGCGGCGGCACGGGCAAGGCCAAGCGCGTAATTGAGCGGGTGCAGATGCGCGGCGCCCATGTCCAGAATGCCGCCCCGATAATCGGGAGAGGGGCAGACGGATTGCAGTGCGGCATGGTCCAGCGTTTCAATCTGGTCGTAGCTGTATTTGCGGGCCAGATGGTCGGCGTAGTCATGCAAGTGCCGCACATCGCCATCGCTTGAGCCTGTCCACGCCACACCGGGTTTCAGGTGGCAGTCGATCCCGTGTTCGGCAATCAGCGATTTGACCAGCGCCTTGGCATCCTCTGCCAGATCCCACAGCTTCGCAGCCTCGGGATCGCCCATCAGCGCCTCTAGCGCGTCCTGTTCCATCCGCTGACCAGAGCCAAGCTGCCCGCCATTACGCCCCGACGCACCAAAGCCGACGCGCTGGGCGTCCAGCAGAACAACATCGCGCCCCGCCTGCGCCAGATGCAGGGCTGCCGACAGGCCCGTATAGCCTGCGCCGATCACACAAACATCGGCCTTCTGCGCGCCTTTGAGTGTCTCAAATGGTGCAAGCGGCGTGGCCGTAGCAGCGTACCAGCTGGGCGGATACGCGCCACGTTTGTCGTTGGCAAAAAGCAAGTTCATAAAGACAGCCTTCTAAAACTTCCTGCCGAGGCAGGATTAGACGTTCAGCAATAGATGCTCACGCTCCCAGGGGGAGATGACCTGCAAGAACTCGTCGTACTCGGCGGCTTTCACGATGCCATAGACACGCGCGAAATCCGGCCCCAGAACATCGTGCAGGGCAGTCGCCTGGCTGAAGATATCCAGCGCTTCACCCATGGTGCGGGGGATATCGCCTTCTCCGTCATAGGCATCGCCCTTGAACTCTGGCAGCGGCATCTTGCCTTCTTTCATGCCAAGATACCCGCAGGCAAGCGAGGCGGCGATGCCCAGATAGGGGTTGCAATCCATTCCCGCCAGACGGTTTTCGACGCGCCGTGCATTGGAGCTTGAGATTGGCACGCGGATGCCTGTTGTGCGGTTGTCGCGACCCCACTCGAGATTGATTGGCGCGGCGTGATCTTTCACATAGCGCCGGTAGCTGTTCACATAGGGGGCGATCACGGCCAATGCTGCGGGCATATGGTTTTGCAGGCCTGCGATGAATTGCATGAATGGCTCCGTCTCGCTGCCATCGGCATTCGAGAACATGTTCTTGCCGGTTTTGACGTCCAGCACCGAGTGGTGGACATGCATGGCCGAACCCGGCTCATCTGCGATCGGTTTGGCCATGAAGGTGGCGTAGCAATCATGGCGCATGGCCGCTTCGCGGATCAGGCGTTTGAAATAAAACACCTCATCCGCCAGCTTGATAGGGTCGCCATGCAGCAGGTTGATCTCAAGCTGACCAGCGCCGCCTTCCTGAGTGATCCCGTCGATCTCGAACCCCTGCGCTTCGGCAAAGTCGTAGATGTCGTCGATCACAGGGCCGAATTCGTCCACGGCGGTCATCGAATAGGCCTGCCGCGCCGCTGCCGGACGACCCGAGCGGCCCATCATCGGTTTGATTTCCTGCGCCGGATCGAGGTTCCGCGCGGTGAGGTAAAATTCCATCTCGGGGGCCACAACGGGCTCCCAGCCTTCAGCGCGGTAAAGATCAACCACACGTTTGAGCACGTTGCGCGGACTGAACGGCACAACATTGCCATCGCGGTCAAAGGCGTCATGGATCACTTGCAGCGTCCAGTCACCCGTCCATGGGGCGGCTGTTGCGGTGGTCATATCGGGGCGCAGGATCATGTCACGCTCGATAAAACCCTCATCGCCAGCGGCTTCGCCCCAGTTGCCAGTGATGGTCTGGTAGAAGATGCTGTCGGGCAGGTGAAAGCTGTCTTGCCGTGCGAATTTGGAGGCCGGAACGGCCTTGCCACGGGCAATGCCGGGAAGGTCTGGAATGATACATTCCACCTCGTCCAGATTGCGGTCTTTGAGGTAGTTTCTGGCCGCCTCAGGCAGCTGGTCTTTCCAATCGGCCATTAGGCCCTCGCTTTGCTTTTGAAAAATTGCGCCATATGCGCGGCGATATCGCTACTGTTTAAGGGAAGGTCCAAGGTGCGGCTGGCAGCCTCAAGCTGTTCTTCAGGCACAACGCCTATGCCACGCGTGCGGATCAGGCCGCCGAGGAATTCAGGGCTGAATTCGGGATGCGGCTGGACCGTCCAGATGTTGTCACCATAGGTAAGCATGGCGTTGGCACAAAAATCAGAGGATCCGACCACACGCGCAGTCTCGGGCAGCTTAACCACCTGATCCTGATGCCATGCATTCAGCGCGACGGGCTTGCCGTTCAGCGTATATTCGGTGCGACCCACAGACCAGCCGCCATCGAATTTGGCCACTTTACCGCCAAGCGCCTGCGCGATGATCTGGTGACCAAAACATACGCCAATCATCGGTTTGCCGGTGGCGTTGATATCGCGGATTAACGTTTCCAGCGGCGGGATCCAGTCGTGATCCTCATAGGCACCGTGTTTGGAGCCGGTAATGAGCCAGCCATCCGCGTCTTGCGGACCAGCGGGAAACTCACCATCCACCACAGAGAATGTTTGAAATTCAAAGTCATTACCCTCAAGCAGGCGCTCGAACATGACGTCGTAATTTCCCATGGTCTCGATCATGTTTTCGGGGGAATGTCCTGTGCGCAGGATACCTATTTTCATGGGGTCACACCGTATCCAGATAAATTTCGACCTGCTCGGCCGGGCTGAGCTCTTCCATGTAATGTAGCTCCTGCCGCTTGGTCAAAACAAGGTTCTGGATCAGCTCTGGTGCAAAGATGCGGGCAACAGCCGCGTCTTTTTCGAATGCGTCGATGGCGCTTTGCCACGTGTTCGGGATTTGCGGCAGTTCAGCAGCATAAGCGTTGCCAGTGATCGGGGCGGGGGGCTCTTTGCCGTCCTCGATCCCGTTGATGGCAGAACCAAGCACGGCGGCCAGCATCAGATAGGGGTTCACATCGCCGCCCGATACGCGGTGTTCGATCCGCCGCGCCTTGTGGCTGCCTGATGGAATGCGGATGGAAGACGTGCGGTTTTCATATGCCCAGCTAACGCCCGTTGGCGCGTGGCTGCCCGGTACCATCCGCTCAAAGCTGTTGGCGTGCGGCGCAAAGATCAGCGCAGACCCCGCCATTGCCTCAAGGCATCCGGCAACCGCGTGGCGCATGAGGTCAGTGCCTTCCGGCCCACCGTTGTCGAAGACATTGTTGCCCTCGCTGTCCAGAACCGAGAAATGCGTGTGCAAACCAGAGCCGGGATAGTCGGCGTATGGTTTGGCCATAAAGCTGGCCGCAAACCCGTGGCGCCGCGCAAGGCCGCGTACCAGCATTTTGAACAGCCATGCATCATCGGCGGCGCGCAGGGCGTCGTCGCAATGCATCATGTTGATCTCGAACTGACCAAGACCGGCTTCGGAAATCGCGGTGTCGGCAGGAATGTCCATTTCCTCGCAGGCGTCATAAAGATCGGTGAAGAATTCGTCGAACTGGTCGAGCGCGCGGATGCTAAGCGTTTCGGCACCTTTGCGCCGTTTGCCTGAACGCGGGCTGAGTGGCACCTGCAATTTGCGCCCCGAGTCGTCGATCAAGAAGAATTCAAGCTCGACCGCGCAGACAGGTGTCAGGCCACGTGCCTTGAAGCGGTCCAACACGGCGCGCAATGCGTGGCGCGGATCACCAGCGTAGGGGCGGCCATCTTCGTGGAACATCCAGATCGGCAGCAAGCCAGAGGGCGCTTCGAGCCATGGCATCGGCATAAAGCCCCGCTCGGTCGGGCGCAGAACGCCGTCGCGGTCACCACTGTCGAAAACCAGCGGGCTATCTTCAATATCCTCACCCCAGATATCGAGGTTCAGCACGGAAAGAGGAAAGCGTGTGCCATCCTGCGTGATTTTGTCTGCAAAGCGTGTGGGAATACGTTTGCCGCGCGCCACGCCATTAAGATCGGCAGCAGCCACACGGATTGTGCGGACGTTAGGATTTTTTCGAAGCCAGTTGTGCATAGGTCACCATTTGGTGCGCTGGCCATCACAGCACGCTCGATTAAGCGCATCCGACGCCTGCGGCCAGCGCCGCGGGTTTTTGATCAAATTATGCTTACTACCGTATCAGATTGGGGCGCAAGCGTATTTTTTGCCTGCGTTCGGAGGGTAGATGGCGATTCAGCCGCCGGTTCACCAGCCCGTACACCGAGATAACCACCAGTGTTAGCACAATGAAATAGCCCGCGAGGATCGGGTAGGGGATGAACGGATTGAACGTTTTATCCGCGAAATAGCTGGCGTAATATAGTGCATCGCCACGCTGCTGCCACGCAGGAAAGCTGGAGATGTAGACCAGCGTCGTCGCGTGAAACAGAAAGATCGCCTCATTCGTGTAGGCGGGCCAGGCAAGGCGCAGCATGGTGGGCCAGATCACCCGTTTAAAACGGGTCCAACCGCTTAATCCATAGGCATCAGCGGCCTCTACGTCCCCTTTTGGGATGGATTGCAGCGCTCCGTAGAAAATCTCGGCCGAATAAGCGGAGGTGTTGAGGAACAGCACAATCGCCGCGCCCAGCCATGCGGAGGTGAACGTATCAAACACCGGAGACACCGACTTGAGGCTGAGAAAGACGAAGTAGGCAAAGAAGAACTGGATGAACAGCGGTGAACCGCGAAAGATAAAGATGAACCATTCGGATGGTTTGCGCAGAAGCCGGTTCGTACTCGCCTTGCCAAGCGCCAGCGCGGTGGCAAAGAAGAACCCCAAGACCAATGCCGTCAGGCCGAAATAAACGTTCCAGATCATACCGGAGCCGATCAGGGTGAACTGCTCACACAGGGTAAAGTCTTCACGCGGGAGCAACCGCTCACCGATGCCGATGGCGCGCAGGCCGTAATCCTGAATGGTTTGAATACAGCTCATGCCCTTTGCTCCGACAGGCGCAACGGTGCCGAGGCAGGGTATGCCCCTGTGATAAGAAAAGTACCAATCACGCCATTTTCCTTTGCGCTTCACCGCCAGTGGTGGCCTGACCAAGGGTCAGACGTTGCATCACACGTGCAAGGACGATTTCGGAGATACGGGTGAAGGCCAGATAGAAAACCAGCAAGCCAAGGAAATACCACATGCGCCAGTCCGGATGAGGGTAGTCGGTAAATCGGGTGGTTTTGGAACCGCCAAGCTCTCGCGCCCAGTAGACGATGTCTTCGACACCAAGCAAGAACAGCAACGGCGTGGCCTTGATCAGCACCATCCACAGATTGCCAAGGCCGGGCAATGCATAGACCCACATCTGCGGCACCAGCACACGGCGGAATATCTGGCGTGGCGACATGCCGTAGGCTTCGGCTGTCTCAAGCTGGGCGTGCGGCACGGCACGCATGGCACCAAACAGGACGTTTGCAGCGAAAGCACCAAACACGATGGCGAAGGTCAGGACAGCCAGGGCGAAGCCGTAGGTCTCGTGTACCCACTGAGGTGAGGTTCCAAGTGGCATCTTGGCGGCCTGACAGACGAGAAAATCATTGCCCTGACGGATCGGTTGGTCCCAATCGGGGCAGAGCGCCTTATGGCGCAGGAATTCGATCCCCTGATCGAGGGCGATCACGAAGAAAAGGAAAAAGGCGATGTCGGGCACGCCGCGCACGACCGCAATATACGTCTTGCCGATCCAGCGCAGGGGCGCGATCCGCGAGCGTGCCGCAGAGGCACCGAAAAAGCCGAACGCAAGCGCTGCCGGGGCGGTGATGGCCAAAAGCCCAAGCACCGTGAGTAAGGACCAATAGAGATTAAGGTGCTTGCCTGTCGTCAGGTAGCAGCTAAGCCATTTGAGGCCCTCAATCTGGGAAGGATCAGTGCAATAGCTAAAAATGGGTGCGCTCTTTTCGATAAGGGGGCCGACAAGGGCCGCAATAGGCGAGTCTTTAGACGAAATAAAGAAGGGGCGCGAGATGCCGCGCCCCTTCGTATTGTGTAGGGCTTATTCGTAGACGGTTGCGTCTTCGCCGAACCATTTGATGATCGCTGCGTTCAATGTGCCGTCTTCCTTCATGGAAGTGATGGCCGCGTCGAATTTCGCTTTCAGCTCGGTATCGCTTTCACGCAGGCCCATGCCTACGCCACCGCCCAGCTGAACGTCATCGCCTGCAAAGACCAGCTCGCCGCCGGACTCGTCAACCGCTGGCACCAGCGCATCCTTGTCGGCAAATACGGCGTCGGCTTCGCCATTGCGCACGGCTGCGACGGTTTCGTCATAGGTTGCGAATTCCAGCAGCGTTGCGCCGCTTTCGGCGACATAGCCGGCCTGAATGGTGCTGGCCTGTGCTGCGATCACGCCACCGGTCAGATCCGCATCAGCGGACAGTGCGGCATAGGCAGAAGATGCTGGCGGGATGTAGTTCTGAGTGAAGTCGATCACCTGCTCACGCTCGTCGGTGATGCTCATGCCGGCGATGATGGTGTCATAGTTGCCGGATGTGAGGTTCGGGATGATGCTGTCCCACTCGTTTGTGACCCACTCGCAGGTCAGCTCGGCGCGCTTGCATAGCTCATCGCCGATTTCGCGCTCATAGCCGTCTACTTCGCCGGCATCGTTGATGAAGTTATAGGGGGGGTAGGCGCCTTCGGTGCCCATGCGGATGGTTTTTGCATGGCCGTCTGCGAAGGCGAAGCCGGCTGTCAGTGCCAGCGCGCCCGTCGCGAGGATAATCGTTTTCATGTGGTTTCTCCCAAGTGATACCGTTTACGGTTTATGCGGCGTGGGTTGCCGAAAGGAACCCGCGCAGTCGCTCTGATTTGGGTGCGCCGAACAGCGTCTCGGGGCTCCCTTGTTCTTCGATCAGGCCCTGATGCAGGAACACAACTGTGTCGGACACATCAGCGGCCAGTTTCATATCGTGCGTCACGATCATCATGGTGCGCCCTTCAGCGGCCAGATCCTTGATAACCTTGACAACTTCCTGCTCCAGCTCGGGGTCAAGCGCCGAGGTCGGTTCGTCAAATAGCAGGGCTTCGGGTTCCATGCACAATGCGCGTGCGATGGCGGCGCGCTGCTGTTGGCCACCCGAAAGCTGCGCAGGGTAGACATCGCATTTGTCGCCGATACCGACCTTGTCCAGATAGGCGCGGGCAGAGGTCTCAACCTCCGCGCGGTCGCGGCCCAATACGGTAAGCGGCGCTTCCATGACATTTTGCAGGATGGTCATATGGGCCCAAAGGTTGAACTGCTGGAACACCATGCTGAGGTTTGTGCGGATGCGCAGCACCTGTTTGGGGTCGGCAGGGCGGCGGCTGTGGCCCGTGCCGCGCCAAGTCACCGGTTCCCCTTTGAAGAGAACGTCACCCTGCTGGCTATCTTCAAGCAAGTTACAGCAGCGCAGCAGGGTCGACTTGCCCGAGCCGGAAGACCCGATCAGGGAAATCACATGCCCTTTGGGGGCGGAAATACTCACGCCCTTTAGAACCTCCAGTGCGCCATAGGCTTTATGAAGGTCGCGAATCTCGATTACTGGTACGTCTGTGGTCACTTCTTGGCCATCTATCATTGTTGCACCGCGAATATGACGTGAGAATCGCAAAACATGCAACGCGGAATGGGAAGTGACTGGTTGACCTATCGTAAGGTCAGCCGGATTTTTCAGCCTTCGACGCGTTTTCGTGCTTTTGCGCTGTCCATATCGGTGATCCCCAGCAGGTTTGCGACCAGCCGAAGCAGCGCATCCTCTTCCTTGGCGCGTGCGCCATCGGCCAGTACGACCTTCCACAACGCCTCTACCACCGCGAGGCGTTCATCATATGGCACGGCACCTTTGATGGACCTGGTGAAACGGACAGTGTCGGGGGCCTCGGCCTCCAACGCCTCGGCGTCGCTCAGCAGTGCATCGCGAGCACTGTCGTCCAGACCGTAGCGGGAACTGATGATCCCCTGAATCCGGGATCTTTCGGCCCCACTATAATCATGGTCAGAGCGCGCAACGCGCACCAGCAAAGCAGTCAGAGCCAGACGCGCATCGGTGTCGGGCAATTGGGCGGGGGCTGGATCGGTCAGCCTTTTGAGGAAATCTGCAAACATGTTGAGTTATTTAGTCCGTGCTGCTGTTATTACAAATCGCCAAGCGCATTATTGCGCGCGCTCTGGATGTCTTCGTCGGATAGACCAAGGGCCGTCTCGATCGCCAGAAGCTGCAGTTCTTCATCCTCGTCGCGTCGGCCATCGGCCATAGCGACCAACCACATCGCGTCGCCCAATGCTTTGCGGTCGGCATAGGCCACCTCATCGCGCAGGATTTTTGTGAATTCTGGCGTGCCTGGTGCATGTCGCTCCAGCGCTTCGCATTCAGCCCGCAGTTTGGCTGCGTCCAGCGGCTTTAGCGTGAACGTTGCGGCAAGGATGCGGTCAATCTGTGCAACCTCGGAAGCAAGATACTGACGGTTGGCCAAAGCCACTCGTACCAGAAGTGCCCCAAGCGCAAGCTGCGCGTTGGGTTGTGGTAAGGGACGGGGCGAGGGCGCGCGGCGCGGGAAAAGGCGTTCTAACATATTTTTTTGTTATCCGAGATGGGACAGTTTGCCAAATCCAATGTTGAGGCGGCAGGATTTGTCCGCCCCGTTACACTGATTTAGGCGTCATAGCCTTCGATGATGATCAGGCTGCCGTCTGCCACAGCCATGCGGATGTCTTTGGCATTCTGGTAGCCGGGGCTTTCATAGCAGGCGACCGCATCGGCATAGCTTGGAAATTCGATCACGACAGTACGGGAATTTGCGTTGCCCTCACGGATTTGCTGGGTGCCGCCGCGCACCAGAAACTTTGCACCGTAATCTGCAAAGGGTTTCGCATTTGCAGCGCGGTATTTTTCATAGATTGCCGCGTCGCGGACATCCATGTTCCCGATCCAGTATCCCTTTTTCCCCATCGTCCGTCTCTCCCCTTCAGGTTTCGCGTTTATCGCAATTTGGCATAGCGTGCGGAGAGGCTTTTCGCCTCTTCCGCCAGTCCGTAAGGCGGGTTTAGCACAAACATTCCAGAGCCTACCATACCGTGGCCGGGCCGCGCGGGCGCAAAGCGGACCTCGTGGCGCAGTGCGTCTTTGTGCTGCGCGCTCAGGGCGTCCAGCATCGGCTCATGGGCGCGGTTTGTCAGGATCGGATACCACAGCGCGATGATGCCCACGTTCCAAGCACGGTGCAGTTTGGCGACGTGACGGAAGATGTCGGTGTAATCTGTTTTGATCTCGTAGCTGGGATCAATCAGCAGCATGCCGCGTCGCGGGGTGGGCGGGCATAGGGCAAAGGCGCTTTCGAACCCGTCGCGCAGGTGAATTTTCGCGCCGGTGGGTGACATGGCAAGCTCAAGCGCTGCATGTTCGCGCGGGTGCAGCTCTGCCAGATGTATTTGGTCTGTGGGCCTTAGAAGATGCGCCGCAATCAGCGGTGAGCCGGGATAGGCGTCGGCCCCGTCCTCTGCCACGACGCGGTCAAGTACTTGCGCGTAAGGATGCGCAGGCGCGAACCAGCGGCGCACTTGGGCGATCCCTGCAGCGGCTTCACCGGTTTTGAGCGATTCCTCAGCGCCGAGATCATAAAGCGCCCGACCTGCGTGCGTCTCGATGTAGGTAAGCGGTTTGTCCTTGCGCGTGAGATAGGACAGCATCCAGGCCAGCAGGCTGTGCTTATGCACGTCCGCAAGGTTTCCGGCGTGATATATGTGTTGATAACTGAGCATGTCAGCGGTGTATCGCACAGGCCCGCGCATGCAATGTCAAAAACTCGGGGATGCAGGCGCGCATTTGGCCCTAAACCACGTCGGCGCCAGTCCGCCGTTGCATCCGCGCTAGCGAAATTTGAACTTTCTTTAATGATATGGTAGATTTATCCAAATAAGAAAAAAAGATTGAGTGGTTTACGTTATGAATGTCTCCCTTCGTAGGGTCTGGAACATGTTTCCCGGCCCTTTACTGCAGCGACCAAAGAAATTGCAGGTCGCAGCACTGTGCCATCGCGGTGAGGGGGCGAAGACCGAATATTTGCTGGTGACCAGCCGCGATACCGGGCGCTGGATTATCCCCAAAGGCTGGCCCATTCGCGGTCTCAAGTCGAATGAGACAGCTTTGCAAGAAGCCTGGGAAGAAGCAGGCGTGCGCCATAGTCGTGCATCCAGCGCGCCGATCGGGCGGTATTGCTATGCAAAACGCCAGCCGTCTGGCTTGGAGGTTCCGGTGGAGACGCTGGTATACTCCGTTGCAGTCGAAGATTTGGCCAAAGATTTCCCCGAAGCGCATGAACGGACGCGGAAATGGGTCACAGCAGAGGCCGCTTCAGAGATGGTGAACGAACCCGAGTTGCAGTCGATTTTCCGCAGCCGTATGGATAATTCAGCGTAATCCGCATTGTTTTGTTGATTTTGGCTCCGTTTGGGCGGTAAGGCTCTTGGCCAACCGGGGGCTATCAAACATGACACAACAACAAGGCGATCCACGCCATCTTGAAACGCTGGATCGTGATCTGGCGCGCTATTCCAATATTGAACTCGCAACGAGCTATGTCTCGCGTCCCATGGTGGGGCCGGGCATTGCGCTTGTCTTCATCCTGATTGCAGGGCTCAGCGCGATGCTGTTTTTCGAGCAAACCAGCAATCTGATGATTGTGGTGATCGCCGCCTGTCTGGGCGCGTATATGGCGCTCAACATCGGGGCCAATGACGTGGCCAACAACATGGGGCCGGCTGTGGGCGCGAATGCGCTGTCCATGGGCGGAGCGATCGCGATAGCCGTCGTGTTCGAAAGCGCAGGCGCGCTGATTGCAGGCGGGGATGTGGTCTCAACCATTGCGAAGGGCATTATCGCACCTGAAAGCATGGGAACCGCATCCGTGTTTATCTGGGCGATGATGGCAGCACTGCTGTCCGCGGCTCTTTGGGTGAACCTTGCCACATGGGTCGGCGCTCCGGTTTCGACCACCCATTCGGTTGTGGGCGGGGTGATGGGTGCAGGCATCGCTGCGGCCGGATTTGCGGCGGTGAACTGGCCAACAATGGCAGGGATCGCTGCCAGCTGGGTGATCTCGCCTTTGCTGGGTGGTCTGATCGCCGCGATGTTCTTGTGGCTGATCAAATCGCGGATCATCTACCAGGAGGACAAGATCGCGGCGGCCCGCAAATGGGTGCCGGTTCTGGTCGGTATCATGGCTGGCGCATTTGCGGCCTATCTGTCGCTCAAGGGTCTGAAACAGTTGATCAAGATTGACATGCCGACAGCGCTGATCATTGGTGCGGCATCCGGTGTGCTGGTCTGGATCGCGATGATCCCCGTGATCCGCAAACAATCCGAAGGGTTGGAGAACCGCAACAAATCGCTCAAAGTCCTGTTCGGCATCCCGCTGGTCGTCTCAGCCGCTTTGCTGAGCTTTGCTCACGGAGCCAATGACGTGGCAAACGCGGTCGCCCCCCTTGCAGCCATTGTGCAAGCCTCGCAATCCGCGAATTTCACCGATGCCGTGAGTATCCCGTTCTGGGTGATGGTGATCGGTGCGTTCGGTATCTCGTTTGGCCTGTTCTTGTTCGGGCCTAAACTGATCCGCATGGTGGGCGGCCAGATCACGAAGCTGAACCCGATGCGCGCTTACTGCGTGGCACTTTCGGCGGCTCTGACGGTGATTGTTGCCAGTTGGCTGGGCTTGCCTGTCAGCTCCACCCATATCGCCGTGGGCGGTGTGTTCGGTGTCGGTTTTTTCCGTGAGTGGGACGCAGAACGCCGGATTCGCCAGCAGCGTATGGCAATGCCTGATCGGGCGATCTTTGCACCCGAAGAGCGCCGCCGCCGCAAACTTGTGCGCCGATCACACTTTATGACTATTCTGGCTGCTTGGGTGATTACTGTGCCAGCCGCTGCGGCACTATCAGCTTTGATCTTTGTTCTGATCAATCTAGCGGTGGGCTGACCCACCGCTATCCAAGTCGCGCGGCTGGATTAAACCAGCCGCGACATTTCTTTGGCAGCTTTGATAAAGCCTTTGAACAGCGGGTGCGGTTTGAACGGCTTCGACTTCAGTTCGGGGTGGAATTGCACGCCGATGAACCACGGGTGATCCGACCATTCGACAATCTCGGGCAACTTGCCATCCGGTGACATGCCCGAAAAGGTAAGACCGGCTTTTTCCAGCTGGTCGCGGTATGCTATATCGACCTCATAGCGGTGGCGGTGCCGCTCATCAATTGACGTGGTGCCATAGACTTCCGCAACACGGGAGCCTTCCTTAAGCGTGGCATCATAGGCGCCCAGACGCATGGTGCCGCCCTTATCGTCGCCGACTTTACGCTCGACCTTGTGGTTGCCCTGCACCCATTCCTTGAGGTGGTAAACCACAGGTTCGAAACGCTTCTTACCAGCTTCATGGTCGAATTCTTCAGAACCGGCTGTCGACAGGCCCGCCACATTGCGCGCGGCCTCAATGACGGCCATCTGCATACCCAGACAGATACCCAGATAGGGCACCTTATGCTCGCGCGCATATTGGGCTGCTTTGATTTTGCCTTCGGTCCCGCGTTCGCCAAAGCCGCCGGGCACAAGGATCGCGTGGAAACCGGCAAGATGCGACGCAGCATCGTCTGATTTTTCAAACAGCTCTGCATCGACCCACTCGATCTTCACACGGACGCGGTTGGCCATGCCACCGTGGGTCAATGCCTCGGCGATGGATTTGTAGGCGTCTTCCAGCTGGGTGTATTTCCCGACAATCGCGACTTTCACTTCGCCTTCAGGATTGTGGATGCGATCGTAGACGTCGTGCCAGACTGTAAGGTCGGGACGTGGGGCAGGGGAGATATCGAAGGCATCCAGAACCGCCTGATCCAACCCTTGCGCATGATAGGCCAGCGGCGCCTCATAGATAGATTTCAGGTCATAGGCCGCAACCACAGCATCTTTGCGCACGTTACAGAACAGCGCGATCTTCTCACGCTCTTTCTCGGGAATCGGATGTTCGGACCGGCAGACAAGAATATCGGGCGCGATGCCGATGCTTTGCAGCTCTTTGACCGAGTGTTGTGTGGGTTTTGTCTTTAGCTCGCCAGAGGCGGCAAGATAGGGCAGCAGTGTCAGGTGCATAAAGATACACTGGCCGCGTGGTTTATCATGAGAGAACTGGCGGATGGCCTCGAAGAAGGGCAGGCCTTCGATATCGCCTACCGTGCCGCCGATCTCACACAGCATGAAGTCGACCTCGTCGTCACCCACATGCAGAAAATCTTTGATCTCGTTGGTCACATGCGGAATGACCTGAATGGTTTTACCCAGATAGTCGCCGCGGCGTTCTTTTTCCAACACGGTGGAATAGACGCGACCCGACGAGATGGAATCGGTCTTGCGGGCTGATACGCCGGTGAAGCGCTCATAGTGTCCCAAATCCAGATCGGTCTCTGCACCGTCGTCGGTGACGAATACTTCGCCATGCTCGAACGGGCTCATCGTGCCTGGATCAACGTTAAGGTAGGGGTCAAGCTTGCGCAGGCGCACCGAAAAGCCGCGTGCTTGCAACAAGGCACCAAGAGCGGCAGAGGCGAGGCCCTTGCCAAGCGAGGATACCACACCGCCGGTGATGAAAATATAGCGTGCCATGTGAAGTCTCTCCCGTGCGCGTCTGTGCGTCTGAATTGCGTCTAATGGGCCTGTCAAAAGCCACCCAAAAGCGGTGCGAAAAGCGCACCATCACGGGGGTTCAGTCTAACAGGATTCGGATGTGCAAGGCAAGGCGATGGCCGCAACATGATGTTGCGCAATGTCGCATTGCCTCAAGGTATTGAGTTTGGTCGATTAGTCGACTGTTGGAACCAGCGGTGCGTTGTCACCTTCGGAAGGTGGCAGCAGGTTATCAAGGTCAGGTGCTGCTGGCGCGTCGTTCTGGTTCAGCGCCGGAGGCGATGCCGTCAAACGGTCCAATACGGAAACCCCTGCGGATTTTTGCGCCGATACGATGGTCAGCGTGATCGAGGTTACCACAAATGCGGCACCCAGAATCCATGTGAGCTTACTCATTGGCGTGGCTGCAGGACGACCGGAGTTGCCGCCGCCGCCGCCGCCGATGCCAAGGCCGCCGCCCTCCGAGCGTTGCAGCAGCACTACGCCGATCAGGCCAAGCGCAAGGATAAGGTGGATTATCAGGACGACATTTTCCATGGGGTGCAGACTGCTCTTTTCTGGGTCGGTTTGGGGGTATCTAGGCAAGTTTGGCTATGGGGGCAAGGGAGGATGCGCGGCGAAGTGCACGCAAGGCCGTAGACAAGCTGATTGTTGCAGGGCAATCTGCCGCTTATGCCCCATGACAGCCATGACCATGATCACCCGCACGCGCTCCTGCCGCCTGAACCTGCCCTACGGGTCAAGGCGCTGGAAACGATCCTCACACGTAAGGGGCTGGTTGATCCTGCCGCCCTTGATGAGATCATAGACACCTATGAAAACAAGATCGGCCCGCGCAACGGTGCGCATGTGGTGGCAAAGGCGTGGCGCGAGCCCGACTTTGCCCAAGCGCTGCGCGATGATGCCACCGCTGCCCTGTCAGATTTGGGATATTTCGGGCGTCAGGGCGAACATATGGTGGTGGTCGAAAACACGCCCGAGACGCACAATCTGGTCGTTTGCACCCTGTGCAGTTGCTACCCGTGGCCTTTGCTCGGCATCCCGCCCGGTTGGTACAAATCGGATGCTTACCGCGCCCGCGTCGTGCGTGAGCCGCGCCGTGTTCTTGCTGATTTTGGCGTGACACTTCCCGAGGAAACCGCTGTGCGGGTTTGGGATTCGACCGCCGAGGTGCGCTATCTGGTGCTGCCGATGAGACCGGATGGCACGGACGGTTGGAGCGAAGAGGCGTTGATGGACCTTGTGTCGCGCGACAGCATGATCGGAACCGCAGTGGCCGGAACCCCGTCATGAGCCGCGTTCATGATATGGGCGGACGGTTCGGGGACGGCGCGGTGATTCCCGAAGCCGAAGACGTTATCTTTCATGCTGACTGGCATCCGCGCGCGCTCGCATTGACTTTGGCTGCCGGTTCTTTGGGCAAATGGAATATCGATGTCTCGCGCCATGCGCGCGAATGCCTGTCCCCGCAAGACTACACCGCGTTCAGCTATTATGAGAAATGGATGGGCGGTCTGGCGGCCTTACTGGTGGATGGCGGCGTGCTGACGCGCGACGAACTCGCCGGTAAGACGCAGGCTGAGATTAGTGATCTTGCCGTAAAAAAGCTGACAGTGGATCAGGTGGCGGGCGTGTTGGCACGCGGCGGACCTGCAGACCGCGACAGCGCCGTGGCGCCCATGTTCGAGATCGGCGACGCGGTCCTTACACGGCGCATTGCCGAGAATGTTCTGGTTGACGGCGGACACACCCGGTTGCCCTCCTATGCGGCGGGCGCCCGGGGTCATATCCTGCGCTATCACGGCACGCATGTTTTGCCTGACAGCAATGCGCACGGATTGGGGGAGGCCCCCGAGCCGTTATATGCAGTGGTCTTCCCAGCTTCGGAGTTATGGCAGCACCCCGAGCATCCGCGCGACGAGGTCGTGCTGGATCTTTGGCAAAGCTATCTGGCGCCGACATGAGCCGCGCACCAGAACCGGTGTTCGAAGCGCCGTGGCACGCGCAGCTTTTCGCGCTCACCGTTCATTTGAACGAGACGGGCAAGTTCGACTGGCCGGATTGGGCGACTCGATTTGGTGCGACCCTTGCCAAACACGGCCTTTCACGAGAATTGAATGGCGGGGATGATTATTTCACCGCTTGGTTGGAGACGCTTGAGACATTCCTTGAAGAGATTGCTCTTGCGGACCCTGCTTCGGTGGAAGACGTGAGGGCGGCATGGGAGCGGGCCTATTTGTCAACGCCGCATGGTGCGCCTGTGACGATAGACGGCGCTGTTGAGCCATGAAGGCTCAAGCCGCCCCGCCCACCGTCCCACGTTCAAACGTCAACATCATCCACGTCTGCCTGCCCTGACAACGCACGGCGCACAATGCTCCAGCTGAGTCCGATGGCGAGTACGAAGCTGAGCGCGCATAGGCCCAGCCAGACATTCATACTGGGATCATCCAACCGCAGCACGCCCAGGTCATACAGGACCCACAGACCGGCCCCGACAACGGCGAGAACCAGAACCATGCCGATTCCCCCGATGCTGCGCAGGGTGGCACGCAGATAGATGATGTAGCCGATCAGCAGGACCAGCCCCGTCAGCACGGCAATAGAGATGTTCATGCCGCCATAGCTACGAACCCATTGAACATAATTATATTCGGTCGGGTTGAAGGTCGCTGCAAGCAGAAGAAACGCGCAAACCCAGCGCACAATAAAGCCCATATCGGGTCGTCCTTTGTATCGTTTGGGCGCAATATCGAAGGCGCAGCCGTAAAAGTCTATGCCCGAGCTTCAGTTTGCGGTTCCATGCGGGGGCGCGCCCCGCTATACGGGCGCGGGTTTGACCGCACAAATGACTGGTCTGCCGCTGCTTTGAGAGGAATATCATGGCCAATGTTGTTGTCGTAGGCGCCCAATGGGGTGACGAAGGTAAAGGCAAGATCGTGGACTGGCTGTCCGAGCGCGCCGATGTGATTGCGCGCTTTCAGGGCGGTCATAACGCAGGCCACACGCTGGTCATTGACGGCGAGGTCTTTAAATTGAGCCTGCTGCCCTCGGGCATCGTGCGTGGCGGGAAATTGTCTGTCATCGGTAACGGTGTGGTGCTGGACCCTTGGCATCTTGAAAAAGAGATCGCGCAGCTGCGTGGCCAGGGTGTGTCCATCACTCCTGAAACGCTGATGATTGCTGAAAACACGCCGCTGATCCTGCCGATCCACGGTGAACTGGACCGCGCGCGGGAAGAACAAACATCCGTGGCCAAGATTGGCACAACAGGACGCGGCATCGGGCCCGCCTATGAGGACAAAGTCGGTCGCCGCTCGGTCCGCGTGGCGGATCTGGCAGATGATGCAACGCTGGAGTTGCGCGTCGATCGCGCGCTGGTGCACCACGATGCCCTGCGCCGTGGTCTTGGTCTGGAACCTGTTGACCGCGAACGCCTGCTGGCTGATCTGCGCGCCATCGCGCCCTCTGTACTGGAATATGCTGCGCCGGTCTGGAAGATCCTCAACGAAAAACGCCGTGCCGGCAAACGCATCCTGTTTGAAGGCGCCCAAGGCGCGTTGCTGGACATCGACTTTGGCACCTATCCTTTTGTGACGTCCTCTAACGTGATTGCAGGGCAGGCGGCGACCGGAACAGGCATCGGCCCCGGCTCCATCGATTTTGTGCTGGGCATTGTGAAAGCATACACAACCCGCGTGGGCGAAGGCCCGTTTCCTGCCGAGCTGCATGATGCGGACGGCCAGCGTCTGGGTGAGCGGGGCCATGAGTTTGGCACTGTAACCGGCCGCAAGCGCCGCTGTGGCTGGTTCGATGCTGTTCTGGTGCGCCAAACCTGTGCAACATCGGGTGTGAATGGTATTTCGTTCACCAAGCTGGACGTGCTCGATGGGTTCGAGACGCTGAAAATCTGCGTGGCCTATGAGCTGGACGGCAAGCGGTTGGACTATCTGCCCACTGCTGCAGACCAGCAGGCACGCTGCACACCGATCTATGAGGAAATGCCCGGTTGGTCCCAATCCACCGAAGGTGCACGCAGCTGGGCGGACCTACCCGCGGAAGCGATCAAATATGTGCGCCGCGTGGAGGAACTGATCGAATGTCCGGTGGCTTTGCTCTCTACCTCACCCGAGCGTGAGGATACGATTCTAGTGACTGATCCCTTCGCGGACTGAGTGTCGCATTTGAAATTGGGGCAGGGCGGGCCACATATTGGCACGGTCTGCCCCAAACCCGAGGAAATCTCATGGCTCTGAGCTATAAGGCCCGCCGCCGCTGGTCACTATTTGTGCTGTTGATCGGATTACCAGTCTACATCGTTGCCATGATCTGGGTAATTTCTTTGTTTGACCGACCTCCCTTTTGGGTGGAACTGGCGATCTATGTAGGCTCCGGTGTGATCTGGGCATTTCCCCTTAAAGTGGTGTTCAAAGGGGTCGGACAAGCAGACCCTGAAGGACCACAAGACCCGCTGGCCTGAACGTTTACTGAGCGATAAAAACCAAAAGGCGGACCGTTAGGCCCGCCTTTTTCTATTTGGGTGCCATCAAGCGCGTCTAATAAATTTGGCTCACTCTGGACGGTTTGATCGAAGGAAGAACAGTCACCGCTGCGCCGTGAACCGCACGATCGTTCAGGTGAATGACGTCTTGATTTAACATTCTGATGCATCCCGACGATACCTGCTTACCCAATTCGCGCGCCGATGCGTCACCGTGCACGCGGTAGAGCGTATCGACGCCGTCCTGAAACAGGTACAGCGCCCGCGCGCCCATAGGGTTGCCGGGCCCTGCATCCATGCCTCCATTGGCAACCGAGTAGGGCTCAAGCTCGGGACGGCGGGCAACCATTGAATCCGGCACATTCCAGCGCGGCCAGCTGCGCCAGAACTGGAGCCGTGCCGTGCCGTTCCATTCAAATCCAGCGGCCCCCACACTTACGCCATAGCGTGTCGCGCGGTCGGATGTTTCGACAAAATATAAAAGGGCTGCATCGGGATCGATGATGATGGTGCCGTGTGGCCGGTCGGGCCACGGATTGTCTACCTCCTGCCGCCAAAGCTCGGGCGCCAAGTGGCCCTCCTCAACGGCGGGGATCGGGAACTGTTCGCCGGTGATTGCCCGATAGAAATCAGGCAAAGGCGGATGCATAGGGGCCGGGGGGGCAATTTCCGCGGGGATTGGTTGATCCGAAACCGTCTGGCCGCAAGCCACAAGGCCCGCCATACCGCCCACGGCGATAAAATTACGTCTGCTCAACATGAGAAACTCCTGTCTTTCATTACGGGAATGGCGCGAAGCGCCGGTTTTCCGATCAGAAAGAGCGTGGAGGCGACCTTGGTGGCGAAGGAGACAGGTCGCGCCATGCGCGGACAGCTTCCGCGATTGCGAGACCACGGGAGGCGTCGAAGTGTGGCTGAGGCTGCGTCGGAACCAAGGCATGGTCTGCGCTGCACCGAATTCCAGGCAGCGTGGCAATGCGGCATCTTTTGACTTTGGACAATTTTGTTTGTCCCGCAGTGGCGTTCTGCATGACCGCTTTCGTTATCATGTCTTGCGCAACTGTGTGTGTGTCGGCAACGCGCGTAGAGGCGGCCCAAGCCGTAGCATAGGCCCCCCAGGGCAGAATGCTGACCAAAAGCAAAACAATCATAAGAGGTTTCAAGACACGCATGGGTCGGAGGTGGGTGAAAAAGGACTGACGGTCAATCACGCTCACGCTGAATTGAACAGGAGCGGGGGAAAGCCGCCGCTGGCGCCGATGTTTCTGGTTCACAATAAAAAAGGCGGGCTGATGAGCCCGCCTTTTTAAGATGTCTGGTTGGTGAACGGTCAGCCTGCGGCGCGCGCGTCCGGCTTGAATCCGATCTGCTCGGAGGCCTGAAACCGGCCACCTGCAAGCTTTTCAATTTTGCCTTCGCGCAGCAGCTTGCCGAAGGAGCGCAGGCTCTCTTCGCGGGTAAAGTTTTCTTGCTCTACCTGACGTACTTTTGTCATCAACTGCGGGCGTGAGAACTGCTCATGGCCTTCGACAAACGACAGGTATGCCGCTGCGGCTTCGAGCAGGTCTGGCAGGGATTCTGCGCCCATTTCGCTGGCAAAGTCGGTAAAGCTGGCGGCGTCTGGCGCCTGCGCCACTGGGACTGGCGCCACTGCGGCAACACGGCGTGGACGTACGGGCGCAACCTTGCTTACCTCAGAGACGTCAATGCGCTGTTCTGCCACCAGTTTAAGCGGTGCCGGACGCTGCTCTGACGGGCGCTCTGTTCGGGTGCCCTCACCGCTGACGGGACGGCGCGGGCGAACCACGCTGGCCAGATCGTCGCGGTATGCTTCGTCGGTTTCTTTGTCATCCAGTGAGCCGCCGACAGCCTCATCGGCCTTTTTGGCCGCAACAGCAGCACGCAGATGTGAGAAAGCATCGCGGCGCGTTGCGCTTTCAGGCTCTTGCATCTGTTGCTTTGTCTCTTCCATCAGGCGCGAAAGGTCTGCATCGGCACTGCGGCGAATTTCCTCGCGTGGCGCAGGAGCTTCTTCCTCTGTCGCCAGCTCTTCGGTCTCCTCTTCGAGGTCGTCCAGTTCGGCGGCCTCGTCTTCATAGGTGAGGTCCTGATTCTGGTCTGCGGCCATATCGGCTTCAAGCTCGGCCAACTCACGGGCAAGCTCCTCCTCCGCTTCATCACTCAGCGATGAATTATCGGCGAGAGGCGCTTTGCGCAGTGGCTCCGAAGCAGCCTGCGCTTCATCCTCGTCCTCGTCTTCATATTCTTCCAGCTTACCGGCTTTGATTGCCGCTTCCAGCGTTGCGCGCTTTACCTTCAGGACGCGGGTGCGAGGAGCGGCTGGTTTGGGGGCTTCGGCCTGCGGTGCAGGCTCTTCGGCGTCAAACAGGTTATCATCTTCAACATCATCAACCGCTTCGACGGTGTCCATAGCGGACAGAATGTTGCCATCCATTTCGTCATCTTCGTAGGCATCGACATTGTCCTCTACGTCATCAACCGACAGGTCGGCGGAATCGGCTTCGCTGTCGAGACGGTTCAGGATTGCGGTGATATCGTCGTCTTCGTCTTCGGCATCATCAAAAGACGCGTCTTCAGCAGTCTCTTGCGGCGCATCGATCTCGTCGTCGGCATCCAGCGCGTCTTCTAGATCGCGCAGTGTGTCTGCCAGCACGTCATTTGCGGCATCTACGCTGTCTTCTTCATCCGCAAAATCCTCTGCGGAGGGCACTTCGGCCATTTTCGCCTTGAGCGTCTGGGCATCGGCGTGCTGGTCTTCGGAATAGTCAGGGGCCGATTGCGTCTCGGTCTGCTGTGAGACCACTGCGCGAATCCGCTTTAGCTTGTCGGCGATGCTGTCGGCGCGGGCACGTTCCAGCGTTGGTTCATCCACCGCCTCTTCGAAGTCCTCAGCGGCTGTCTGCTCTGCTGCGCGCTCTGCGAAGAAAGCTTCGACGTCTGCATCGGGCAGGCTGGGCACGATGTCGGGCTCGTCTACCTGTGCAATTGGATCTGCTGGCGCGTCATCAGCGTCTTCAGCAATTTCATCGGCAGTATCTGTGACTTCATCTTCGATGGCTTCGTTGACTTCGCCATAGGCATCGTCGGCATCTTCGATGCTGTCGTCATGCATATCATCGGCAACAACTGCGTTCGCTTCGTGCGCCTCAGTTGCCAGAGGTGTGATTTCCTCGGTTTTTGCTTTGGCGACAGTCGCTTCTGCCACTGCTGTAGCCACGTCATCCACAACGTCGGACGCTACAAGAGATGCTGCCTGTGCGGTGTCTTTGGCTGACAGCACAATACGACCATCGTCCTCGCGGGCTTCTACATGGCGCGAAATCTCGCGTTGGGCGATGCGGGCCAGCATTTGTGCGTCAGGTTGTACCGGTTCCGCCCCGAAGTATCTGTCGTCCGCAGAGAGATCGCGAAAATACTCTGCGATTGCCTTCATCGTCCCGAAGGAATCATCGAACCCTTCAAGTGTGCACGAGAAAGTGCCATAGGATACGGTAAGAATCTTGTTATTATTGATCATCGGATGCTCGTCCTCTGCGTCTTTGTTCCGATACGTTTACCATGTTGTCCAAGACCAAAGCGGCTCCAAACTGTGCAAGCCACGGTATCATTGTGTGGCGTTATTGTGGTCGGTTTCCAATTTCGGCACAAAGGCCCTATGTCACAAGTCATTGTTCACAGTTCCGATCCAATCACACTTCTAGGTGGGGGGCAGGCTAGCGCAGAAGACCTTGCCGAGGCCTTAACTCTGGCGCCGAAACTTGTCGCCGTTGATGGCGGACTGGTTACCGCACAGATGGCCGGCAGGCTGCCTGACGCGGTCTTCGGAGATATGGACAGCGCTCCCCCAGAGGCGCTTGCCCTTATTCCCAAGGCGCAGCAGCACCTGATAAGTGAACAACAATCTACCGATTTCGACAAGGCACTTCGTCATACGGATGCCCCTGTGGTGGTCGGTGTCGGTTTTTGCGGCGGGCGTGTGGATCACCAACTGGCCGCCTTTCATACACTGCTGGTGCATGCAGACCGCCCCTGTCTTCTGCTCGGAGCCGGCGAAGTCATCCTGATTGCGCCGCCCAAGCTGTCTTTGGGAATGGAACGGGGTGAGATCGTCTCGTTGTTTCCACTTGTTCAGGTAGCAGGTCAAAGCAACGGGCTGGAGTGGCCGATTGACGGCCTGACCTTCGATCCGGCCCGCTTTATCGGGACATCCAACAGGGCGTTAGGCCAAATTGAGCTGTCTCTTGATGCGCCGGGGATGCTGTTGATCGTGCCGCGCCGGTATCTTAGGGAATTGGTGGCACATTTCGTGCAAGGCGGCGCGCGCTGGCCTGTTCGCGAAGGACCACGTACACCCCCGCTGCCACCGTCAGCATAATGCCAAAGCCCGCCAGTGTGTCGGGCCATTCGTTGAAAATCCAGAATCCGACAGCCGCAGCGACAGGAATTTCGAGGTACTGCATCGGCGCAAGCGTGGCGCTGGGCGCAAAGCGCAACGACCATGTCATCAGCAAATGCGCCAGCGTGCCCAGAACGCCGATCGCGGCAAGCAGGCTCCATTCGGTGCCCTGAGGCCGGACCATCTGCAACGGGCCGAATTCAAGCGATACGCCAAGCGCCATAACCGGCAACAGGATCACCACAGCAATCACACCGCTGACGGCCTGAAGCGCTACGGGGTCAACTTCTTTGGCGATCTGGCGGGTGGTGAGCATGAAAAACGCAAAGATCACAGCCACGCCAAGCGGCAACAACGCGATCCATCCAACTGCAAGGAAATTGGGCTGGATCACAAAAAGCGTCCCGACAAAGCCCACGCCGCAGGCCGCCAACCTGTGTGCGCCAACTTCCTCGGCCAACACAAAGCGCCCTAGCAGCAGCATGATAAAGGGCATGACAAAAACAATTGCGATGGCATCAGCCAGCGGAAGATACTGTAACGCGGTGAACATGCCGCCGATGCCGAAAATATGCAAAACCGTCCGCAATACCGCCAGGCGGAAGAGGCGCGGCGTCATACGCCATTTCATGCCGGACAGCATGACCAGCGGGATCAGCAATGCCGCCTGGACAGCAAAGCGCACCAAAACCAATTGTCCCAAGGGGATAAAGGGGCCAAGTACTTTGGCCAACGAGTCGCCAAGCGGTGCAAGGACACAAAATCCCAGCATCAAAAGTATTCCCAAGGTTGGCCTGTCTGTGTTCATGCCACAGGGCTACGGCGGGATCTTCGCGCTGACAAGAGGGGAGAGATAAAACGCCGGGGCACAGATGCACCCCGGCGTTTCGGTTTAGATGAGTTCAAGCAGCTTCTTGGCGGCTTCTTCCGAAGAGGCAGGGTTCTGGCCAGTGACCAACTTGCCGTCTGATGTCACAAAGCTTGCCCAGTCATCGCCGCGCACATAGACGCCGCCATTGGCTTTGAGCATGTCCTCAACAAGGAACGGGACCACATCGGTCAGGCCGACGCCGTCTTCTTCGCTGTTGGTAAAGCCGGTCACTTTTTTGCCGGCCACCAGCGGCTTGTCACCCAGTTTGGTGTGCTTGAAGATCGCCGGTGCGTGGCAGACCGCGCCGATTGGCAGGTCTTTGTTGGCAAAGCTTTCGATCAGGCGGATGCTGTCGGCATCTTCGGCCAAATCCCACAAAGGACCGTGACCGCCGGGATAGAATACAGCGTCATAACCTTCGCCGGTAATCTCGGACAGCTTGTGTGTCGTTGCAAGCGCTGCCTGTGCGTCGTCATCAGACTTAAAGCGTTTCGTGGCTTCGGTCTGTGCGTCGTCTGTATCGCTTTTCGGGTCCAACGGTGGCTGACCACCTTTGGGTGACGCCAGTGTGATTTCTGCGCCAGCATCCTTGAGGACATAGTAGGGGGCTGCAAACTCCTCCAGCCAGAAGCCGGTCTTTTCACCTGTATCGCCAAGTTTATCATGGGATGTGAGGATCATCAGAATTTTCATGTCGGTATCCTTAAACAGTTCCAGCACGCCAAATGCGTGCAAGTCGCAGGTGGAACGCCCGAGACCTCATCGTGTTCCAAAAATTTACACATGACCAAAGGTCAACAGTTTGGAACATTCACGGCCAAACCGCCCAAGGATGTTTCTTTGTACTTCTCGCTCATGTCTGCACCGGTCTGGCGCATCGTCTCGATGCAGGCATCCAGCGGCACCAAATGGGTGCCATCCCCGCGCAGGGCAAGTGACGCTGCCGATACGGCCTTGATCGCGCCAAGGCCGTTGCGTTCAATGCACGGGACCTGCACGAGGCCGCGCACCGGGTCGCAGGTCATGCCCAAATGATGCTCAAGCGCGATCTCTGCGGCGTTCTCCACCTGTTCAGGTGTGCCGCCCATGACGGCGCACAGCCCGGCCGCGGACATGGCGGCGGCAGAGCCTACCTCGGCTTGACAGCCGGCTTCGGCCCCAGAGATGGAGGCGTTGAATTTTACCAAACCACCAATGGCGGCAGCGGTGAGTAGGAAGTCTTCGATATGGCTTTCGGATGCGCCGGGGACGTGGTCCAGGTAGTAGCGCAACGTGGCAGGCATCACGCCGGCCGCGCCATTTGTCGGGGCTGTCACCACTTGGCCGCCTGCCGCGTTTTCTTCGTTCACGGCCATCGCATAGACGCTCATCCAGTCGTTGATGGTGTGCGGCGCGGATTGGTTCAGGCCCCGCTCTGCCAGCAGTGCCTGATGGATGCCTTTGGCCCGGCGTTTGACGTAGAGACCACCAGGCAGGATGCCGTCCGTCTCCAGGCCGCGATCAATGCAGTCGTTCATCACCTGCCAGAGGCGTTTGGAGCCTGCGCGCAAATGATCAGCACCGCCGCGCGATTCCTCGTTCGCGCGCTTCATTGCGGCGATGGTCTTGCCGGAGGCGCGGGCCATTTCAAGCATCTCGGCGGCAGATTTAAAGGGGTAGGGAACAGGCGCGCCTTCGTCAGTGTCCTTGCCTGCGGCAAGCTCCTCTTCGGTCATAACGAAACCACCGCCGATAGAGTAGTAGACCTGCCGCATGGTGACATCGCCCTGCGCATCCGTTGCCATCAGGATCATACCGTTGGCATGGCCCTCAAGCGGGGTGTCGTAGTCGAACACCAGATCCTTTTTCGGATTGAAGCCAAGGGGCGGCAGGTCGGGCGCGTGGATCGTGTGCGTTTCATGGATCCCTTTCATCACCTCTTCGGCCTTCTCGGCATCATAGCTTTCGGGCGTGAAACCGGCGAGGCCAAGGATCGTGGCGCGGTCTGTGGCGTGCCCTACGCCGGTGAACGCGAGACTGCCGTGCAGCGATGCCCGCAGACCGGCAAAATGAAAGGGCGATGCCCGCATCTGGTCAAGGAACCGCGCCGCAGCAACCATCGGACCCATGGTATGTGAGGAAGAGGGACCAATCCCGACTTTGAACATCTCGAATACAGACAAAAACATCAGGTGGCACTCCCATGAGGCGGGTTGGCGTAAGAAGGTGAGGTGAAGGGCGTAGGCCCCAAACCCTCGGCAGATTGCAGCGCGACGGTGCAGGGCAAGCCTTCGACATGCGCTGCCATCTGCATTAGGGCAGGTAGGCGACGGGTCGCAAGCCAGTTTCGTGGCGCGTCAACAGGGTATAGCGCGCACCAGCGCAGGCAAGCTGCTATATAGAAGTCCAGTCCCGTTGGCATATCTGCCCCCAGCCATGTTGGTCGCTGTGCCGCGACGGCCTCCAGCCGGTCGAATGCGGACATGATCTGGTTCTGCAGACCTGTTCGTAACGCCTGTTGATGTGCCTCATCTGTGCCGATGTATTTCTCGGGGTAGAACATCATCCTCAGCGCAGGGTGCAGGGTGTTGGCCGTGTAGAAAAGCCACTTGAGATAATCGCCCCGCGCCATGTCCGCAGGTGCGGGGCCAAGTCCGCCATGGGTGTCGCCCAACCAAAGCAGGATTGCGCCTGTCTCGAATATCGGCCCTTGCGGCGTCTCGATCACGGGGATCAGCCCATTGGGATTCAGCGCCAGATAGGCCGGCGCGCGCTGGCCTTGGGTGGCGCGATCAACCAACTGCGCGCAATAAGGAATTCCGCGATGCTCAAGCGCAAGGCGGATGATCAGCGACGCGTTATCAGGTGCGTAATGCAGAACATAGGTCATAGCAGCTATTTGCCCTTCCGGCACCGTGGACGCACGCCTGAAAGCGACCCTGTGGCGCGCGTTTCGGGCAGTGTGCTCTCTGCGCAATGCGGTGTCCTGAACTTTGATGCGCTGGCGTAGCAACCACGCGGTTAAGACTGTCGACTGCAGCGCAATCTAGGACAGCCCAGACCCATTGGGGCAACGATGATCTGTGTCTGCGCAAGCAGATAGTCGGGGTGCAGGAAGTAGCCGGTCGGAGGCGAAGTGTTTAGGCCTCTGTAGCCTGCGCGCGCTTTTTGCGGGCATGTCATTCGCAGGTGGTTGGCACTGGCTGCACAGGACCGGATCGAGGTGACGTGATGAATGGAAGATATTTGCCTCTCGCACCCTGCGCGCATCTTTCCTATAAGCGCTATGATACTTCAAAGGGAGCTGCCCCATGTCCGGAGACCTGTCGCCCATCGACAAAGCGAAATTTGTGGCCGCCAAACGTGCGGCCCAGTTTGTAGAAGACGGTATGCGTGTTGGCCTTGGAACCGGTTCAACGGCGGCGTGGCTGGTGCGTTGTCTGGGAGAGATGGTGCGCGAAGACGGCCTGAAAATCCGCGGCGTTCCAACCTCCAGCCGCACGGCCCAACTGGCCCGCGAAGTGGGGATCGAGGTGATCTCGCTCGACGAGGCGAAATGGCTTGATATCACCATCGACGGCGCGGACGAATTTGACGGCGACCTGAACCTTATCAAGGGCGGCGGTGGTGCGTTGTTGCAAGAAAAGATCGTGGCCACTGCCAGTGACCAGATGATTGTGATCGCTGACATTGGCAAAGAAGTCGAACATCTGGGCGCGTTTCCGCTGCCGATCGAGGTTATTCCTTTCGGGTGGCAAACAACGCAGGCGCTGGTTGAGGAAACGCTGATCTCGATGGATGTGCTGGGGCGCAGCAGCACCTTGCGTATGAACGGGGACCGGCCTTTCCATACCGACGAGGGGAACTATATCCTCGATCTCCACCTTAACCGCATCGGCAATGCGCGTCAGCTTGCGCTTGTGATCAACCAGATGCCCGGCGTGGTCGAGAACGGCCTGTTCATAGACATCTGTGACACAGTTGTTATTGGCTACGGCGACGGCAGGGTAGAAGTGCGTGATATCAACGAGGGCACAGTCGACACAGAGCGACTTGATTTCGTTGAGAGTGATAACCTGTTTTCCGACCTGAGTGACTGAGAGGCCAGTATATGAGCGATTTTGATTATGATCTATTTGTCATCGGTGGTGGCTCGGGTGGCGTGCGGGCTGCCCGCGTGGCTGCTGGTGAATACGGTGTACGTGTAGGACTGGCTGAGGAAGACCGCTATGGTGGTACCTGCGTGATCCGCGGCTGTGTGCCAAAAAAATTGATGGTCTTTGCCTCTTCCTATCGCGACACGTTTCAAGACGCGCGCAACTATGGTTGGGAGATCAACGACGGCCCGTTCGACTGGCACCTGTTCGCAGGAAAAATGCGTAGTGAGCTAGACCGCCTTGAAGGCATCTACCGCAACTTGCTTGATAACTCCGGTGTCGAGAAATTCGACGCCCGTGCGACCATCAAGGACGCCCATACCGTGACGCTTTCGACCGGTGAGGAAAAGACGGCCAAGCATATCCTCATCGCGACAGGCGGTCGCCCCGTCCGTCCCGAGCTTGAAAATGCAGAGCTGGGCCTTGTGTCTGACGACATCTTCCACATGGACGCGCTGCCGCGATCCATGTTGATCGTTGGCGGCGGTTATATCGCGTGTGAATTTGCCTGCATCCTGCACGGCATGGGCGTGGACGTCTCCATGTACTATCGCGGCGGTCAAATCCTGAACGGGTTCGACGACGAGGCGCGCGGGCTGGTGGCAGAGCAGATGCGCATGCGCGGTGTCGGCATGCACTCCGGTGCGAGCATCCTTGAGATGGACGAGCGCGAAGGCGGTATCTGTGTCAAGTCGACGCTGGGTAACGAAAAGATTTTCGATAAAGTGTTCTTTGCAACCGGTCGCCGCCCGAACACGGATAACATGGGTCTGGAAGACGTGGGCGTAAAGCTGGGTCGCAATGGCGCTGTTGAGGTTAATGAATACAGCCAGACCGGCGTGCCCTCAATCTATGCGATTGGCGACGCAACCGATCGCGTGAACCTGACACCGGTCGCGATCCGCGAAGGCATGGCTTTTGTCCAAACCGTCTTTGGCGGCAATCCAACGCCCGTCGATCACGAACTCATTCCGTCAGCCGTATTCACCCAGCCCGAAATGGGCACTGTCGGCATGACAGAAGAGGCCGCGCGCGAGCAAGAAGAGATCGAGGTCTACGCGACGTCCTTCAAGCCGATGCAAACAGCCTTTGCAGAACGCGAGGATCGTGTGATGATGAAGCTGGTTGTATCCAAAAAGAACCGGACTGTTCTGGGCTGTCATATCGTCGCACCACAAGCGGGTGAAATGATCCAGCTTGCGGGGATCGCGATCAAGATGGGCGCAACAAAAGAACAGTTTGACCAGACCTGTGCGGTGCATCCAACAATGTCCGAAGAGCTGGTAACGATGCGCACACCTGTTCGTACATCTTGAATTAAACGTGTAAGCGCCCAGTTTACACATAAGACGACAAGCCTGCTCCGCATTGGGGCGACTTAAAGAGGGAAATAACTATGGCTGGCAACACAGGCGGTCCTTGGGGCGGCGGTGGCAATTCAGGCGGCGGCAACAATGGCGGCGGCAACAACGGCGGAGATCAGGGGGGCGGCAATCAGGGCGGCAACCGTGGCAACAGGGGCGGCGGTGAAAAGCCACCGATCCCCGAGATCGACGAGTTGGTGAAAAAGGGCCAGGAACAATTGCGCGTTCTGATGGGAGGCGGTGGCCGCTCAAACGGGACAGGCGGTTCCGGCGGCGGCGGTGAGGGCGGTCCAGCACTGACGCGCGGCACCATCGGCATTGGCGTGTTGGTTGCAGCGGCGGCATGGTTGTTCGCCTCTACCTACACAGTACGTCCCGAACAGCAGTCCATCGAGCTTTTCCTGGGCAAGTTTTCCGGTATTGGCACCGAAGGTCTGAATTTTGCGCCATGGCCAGTGGTCACAGCCGAAGTGTTTGACGTTACCACCAACCGCACCGAAACGCTGGGCGTAAGTCGTGGCAGCGGTGACAATGACGGTTTGATGCTGACGACCGACGAAAACATCGTCGACATCGACTTTCAGGTTGTCTGGAACATCAAGGACGCCGAGCAGTTTAAATTCTCGCTCCGCGATCCAGAAGCCTCTGTTCGTGCGATCTCTGAATCGGCCATGCGTGAAGTGATTGCCCAGTCCGAACTGGCGCCAATCCTCAACCGTGACCGTGGTTTGGTCGAAGAGCAGGTAAAAGCGCTTATTCAGGACACGCTTGATAACCGTAATACAGGCATTAACGTGCTGCGTGTGAACGTGAACAAGGTTGACCCGCCAAGCCGCACGGTCACCGTGACAGATGCAAATGGGGGTGTTACCCAGGTTTCTGTTGTGGACGCGTTCCGCGACGTGCAGGCCGCCGAGCAAGAGCGCGACCGTCTTGAGCGTCAGGCTGATGCTTACGCCAACCAGAAAACGGCTGAAGCACGTGGTGAGAGTGCCAAACTGCTGGAAGCTGCCGAAGGTTACCGTGCCCGCGAAGTCAACGGCGCTATCGGTGAAGCGAGCCGCTTTGAGGCGGTTTTGACAGAATACACAGCAGCACCAGAAGTGACGCGCAAACGTCTGTATCTGGAAACGATGGAAAAAGTATTTGGCGGCGTAGACAAGATCATTCTTGAATCGCAGACCGGCGCCAATGGCGGGCAGGGCGTTGTCCCCTATCTGCCACTTAATGAGCTGCGTCGCAGCGGAGGGAACAACTGATGAATAAGACCAGCTTTCTGATCCCTATTGTCGCGATCATCGGGGCCGCGGTGCTGTCCTCGATCTTTGTGGTTGATGAGCGTGAAAAGGCGCTTGTGCTGCGCTTTGGCCAGATCAAACAGGTCATCACCGACCCCGGTCTGGGCTTCAAAGTCCCCATGATCGACGAAGTGGTGCGCTTTGAGGACCGTATCCTGACGTTGGAAACCCCTGTGATCGAAGTCACGCCAGCCGATGACCGTCGTCTGGAGATTGACGCCTTTGTGCTCTACCGCATTGATGATGTGGTTCAGTATCGTCAGGCCGTTGGTTCTGGCGGTGAAACCCGTGCGGCAAACGATCTTAGCGGTATTCTGGAATCCCAGATCCGTGCGGTGCTTGGTAGTCAGGGTGTGACCTCCAACACGATCCTGTCGCCAGAGCGTTCCGCGCTGATGGACCAGATCCGTGTCCGTTCTGACGCGCGTGCAAATGCGCTGGGCCTCAAGGTGGTGGACGTGCGTTTGCGCCAGACCAACCTGCCGGAGCAGAACTTTGACGCGACCCTGCAGCGGATGATCGCCGAGCGTGAGCGTGAAGCGACTGATGAACGTGCGCGTGGCCGTGAGGCGGCGCAGCGTGTGACGGCCCTTGCAGACCGTACTTTCGAAGAGATCATCTCGGAAGCACGCCGCGATGCGCGCATCATCGAAGGTGAGGCAGACGCCGAGCGTAACCGCGTCTTTGCGGAAGCCTATTCCAAAGACCCGGAGTTCTTTGAATTCTATCGCTCGTTGGCAGCCTATGAGGAATCGCTGAAAGGCGAGAACTCCACCATGGTGCTGTCGCCGGATAGTGAATTCTTCAACTATCTGCGGTCCGATCAGGGCTCACGCTCTGACGAGGGTGAAACGCGCTAAGCCGTCGAAACGGTTGAAATTCAAAAGGGGCTGCATGAGAATGCGGCCCCTTTTCATTTGCTCTCCCCTGCGCGGAAGCGGCTCAGGCTGTTACCAGATCAATGGCATTCGCAAGCTTGTCGATGATGATGTCGATTTCTTCTGGTGTTGATGTAAAGCAGGGCGCAAGCAACACGTGATCGCCTGAAGTGCCGTCTGCACAGCCCTGTGCAGGGTAGCAGATCATGCCCGCCTCCATTGCGGCCTGCTGGACCTTGCCCGCCACATTGCGGCTGACGTCAAACGGCGCTTTGGTTGCGCGATCCGCGACCAGCTCTGTGGTCCAGAACAATCCGCGCCCGCGGATATCGCCCACATGAGGATGCTGGCCCAACCGCGCCCGCAGGCCTGCTTCAAGCTGCGCACCACGCTCACGGACAGCGCCCAACAAATCATGTGTTTCAATCTCGCGCATCACGGCCATCGCGCCAGCGGTGGCTACTGCGTGGCTCATGTAAGTGTGCCCGTTCCACAGCTTGCCCGAGCCTGCGATGATTGCATCGCAGATTTTTTGGGATGCCATCACCGCCGCAATCGGCTGATAGCCAGCGCCCAGTCCCTTAGCCATCGTCGTGATATCAGCGCAAATGCCTTCTTGCTCTAGCGCGAACAGACTGCCCGTCCGGCCCATGCCGCACATCACTTCATCTGCGATGTAGAGCACGCCGTGAGTGTCGCAAATCTCGCGGATGCGTTTGAAATATCCGGTTGGCGCAGGCTGGGTGCCCAACGACGCGCCCACAACAGGTTCCGCTACAAATGCGCAAACAGTTTCGGCGCCCAGTTCAAGGATTTTGGCTTCAAGCTGGTTGGCCATCCGCAGCCCGAAATCGCTGTCGCTCTCACCCTCATTTTGCAGCCGATAGTTGTAAGTCGCGTCAATGTGCTGTGTCTCGATCAGCAACGGCGCAAAGGGCGCACGGCGGCCGGCGTGACCGCTGACAGCCAAGGCCCCAAGGGTGTTGCCATGATAAGAAGGCGCACGTGCGATGATATGGGCGCGGTCTGTATCACCACGCTCCACATGGTACTGCCGTGCGAGTTTCAGCGCCGCCTCCATCGCCTCAGAGCCGCTGCCCAGATACATCACGCGGCCTTCGCCTGTGCCTTTCGGCGCATGGGCGACCAGATAATCCGACAATTCTTCTGCCCATTGGTTCGTGAATAGACCGGTATGCGCAAACGCCAATGTGTTGACCTGATCACAGATCGCTTTGCGCACCGCCGCGTTGTCATGGCCCAGTGAGGACACCGCAGCGCCTCCGCAGGCGTCGAGATAGCGTTTGCCGCTATCATCAATCAAATAGGCGCCTTCACCCCCGACAATGCTTGGTTGTGTGGCGGTGAGGCTGCGGCGAAGGACATGGCTCATGCTGGCGTGCTTTCTTGTGATCGGGTGAGTCTGAACATTTGTAGCATAGGCATAGCGAGAGGGTGCTGGAAATTCATCTTATTGCAATCTGCCTGCCACAGCATTGCCAGCAGCGCTTGAAATCAATCCACGAAGGCACATCTTTCATATTGCGGATGGTGCAGTCACCATGCACTCTGCCGTAAAGTAAAATCGCCCCGAAGAGGGTCAGATTTCGATCAGGAGACGATATATGCAGCCTAAAGCGGTGGCCCGGACACAAACCATTTCATCCTCACCAGCCCTGCGCGCAACGATCATCGCGCTTATGGCGCTCACGATGGTGGTGGCACAAACCGTCATGGCGCTGGCCAAGCCGGAAAGCCTGGCACCGCTGGCAGAAAAGATCAGCCCGTCGGTGGTCAACATCACAACATCGACGCTGGTCGAAGGCCGTACAGGGCCGCGTGGCATCGTTCCCGAAGGATCGCCGTTCGAGGATTTTTTCCGTGAATTCCAGGACCGCAACCGCGGCGAAGACGATACACCCGCGCCGCGCCGCTCCTCTGCGCTTGGGTCGGGTTTTGTCATTTCCGAAGATGGGTACGTGGTAACCAACAATCACGTGATCGAGGGCGCTGACGAGATCACAATTGAATTTTTCTCGGGGGAAGAGCTGATTGCGAAGGTGATCGGCACAGACCCCAATACAGACATCGCCCTGCTGAAGGTCGAAGCGGACCGGCCGCTGCCATTTGTGAGCTTTGGCAACAGTGACGCGGCGCGTGTCGGTGACTGGGTCATCGCAATGGGTAACCCGCTAGGGCAGGGGTTCTCCGTCTCGGCCGGTATCGTAAGCGCGCGTAACCGGGCGCTGTCGGGTACCTATGACGACTACATCCAGACCGACGCCGCGATCAACCGTGGTAACTCTGGTGGCCCCTTGTTCAACATGGACGGTGCCGTGATTGGCGTGAACACGGCAATCCTGTCGCCCAACGGCGGCTCCATCGGGATCGGATTTTCGATGGCTTCCAACGTTGTAACCCGCGTTGTTGACCAGCTTAAAGAGTTCGGCGAGACGCGTCGCGGCTGGCTGGGTGTGCGTATTCAGGACGTCACACAGGATGTTGCGGATGCCATGGGCCTTAAAGCGGCCACAGGTGCGCTGATTACCGATGTTCCCGAAGGTCCTGCCAAAGAGGCAGGTCTAAAGACCGGCGATGTTATCTTGTCCTTTGACGGTGTGGATGTGGCCGATACGCGCGGCTTGGTGCGTCAGGTTGGCAACAGCCCCGTGGGTGCCACCGTGCGTGTCACCGTAATGCGTGAAGGCAAAAGCCAGACCATTGCTGTGGTCTTGGGTCGCCGTGAGGATGCCGATAGCGCAGAGACACCAGATGCGGAAGACGCGCCCGACAGCTCGGACACACCTGAGGTAACATCACTGCTCGGCCTGACCGTAACACCGCTGACTGCCGAGATGCGTCAAGAGCTTGGTGCCGCGGATGGCACGGAAGGTCTGGCTGTGACAGAGGTCGAGGATGGCTCCGAAGCGTTTGAAAAGGGCCTTCGTGCCGGTGACATCATCACTGAAGCGGGCCAGCAGGAGATCAAGACAATCTCTGATCTGAACAACCGCATTGACGCTGCGCGCGATGCAGGCCGTAAATCCCTTCTCCTTCTGGTGCGCCGCGCTGGTGACCCCCGCTTTGTCGCTCTGACGCTCGACGAAGAGTAAACGCCTGAACCAAGGTACCTTAAGGCGCCCTTTCGGGGCGCCTTTTGCGTTTTCAGAGTGCCTCTAAAGCTTTGTGCACGTGGTCCGCAGCGGAGGGTCGCCGTCAACGCGCAAAATAATCGAACTAATTTCATTATTTATGGAACCCGAGCGGCTTTGACCTGTTGTTATCAGGCACGGGCCCTTTCGGGCGTCGACGTGATGATTAGGCACTACAAATTCAAGGAAACTGGCACATGGCAAAAAATCTCATTCTTGGAGGGCTTGCCGTCGTGGTTGTCGGCGCAGTCGGTTTCGGGCTTTATGCGTACAAATCACCCATTGATCCTATCAGCTCTGATCGGGTTGCCGAATTTGCACCTGAGCAAGTTGAAAATGGCCGCATCCTTGCCTCCGCCGGCTATTGCGCAACCTGCCACACAGCCGCAGACGGTGAACCCTACGCAGGGAATTACGCGATGGAGACAGGCTTTGGTACGCTTTATTCTACCAACCTGACACCTGATGTGGAAACCGGAATCGGTACCTATTCAAAAGAGGCATTCCGCCGCGCGATGCATGAAGGCGTCGACCGCGAAGGCCGCCACCTTTTCCCTGCCTTCCCCTATGACCACTTCACCAAGATGACGGATGAAGATGTCGACGCGATCTATGCCTACATTATGACTGAGGTAGAGCCCGTCAAAACTGTCCAAAAAGAGAATGAGCTGCCGTTCCCGCTGGATCAACGGTTTTTGCAGGCGGGGTGGAAGATGCTCTTTGCCGATCTTGGCCGCTTTGAACCTGACGAAGAACATTCCGAGGCATGGAACCGGGGCGCATATCTGGCAGAGGGTCTGACCCACTGCGGCGCATGCCACACGCCGCGCAATATCGTCGGGGCTGAGAAATCCTCTGAACAGTATGCCGGCGCCGAGATCGACCGTTGGATTGCACCAGCGTTGACAGCCGCCAACCAATCTTCCGTGCCGTGGACTGCACCTGAATTCAAATCATACCTCATCGAGGGTGTCACAACCTATCACGGCATCGCGGCAGGCCCCATGGGTCCGGTTGTGCATGAGGGTGTCCGCGACCTTCCCGAAAGCGACATCGATTCCCTTGCCATTTATCTGGCCGACCAAGTTGGCGCGACCGAAGACGATCCAAGCCAGAGCGAAGTCGTGTTGGCGAGCCTGCGCAGCAACCAGCCTGATCCGCAGTACCGCCGCGAGTTGGGGGAGCGTCTGTACGCAACTGCTTGCGCTTCGTGTCACTACAACGCCGATCTGATCAAGGCGGGGCGTCCTGACCTCGGGATCAACTCTGCCACCAACCTTGATACGCCAAACAACCTGATCCACGTCATTCTGGACGGGGTGAACGGCCCCGAGGGTATGGCGGGCGTTGTCATGCCCGGCTTCCGTGGCGCGCTGAATGATGAGCAAATCACCGCGATCGCAGCCTACCTGCGCGACAAACGCGCCAACCAGCCAGTTTGGCCCAACCTATCCGAGACCGTTGCCGATATCCGTCAAAACGGTCCCACATCGCACTAATACTGAAGGAAACAAACCATGATAAAGTTTGAGATCAACGGACGCAGCGTGAGCGTCGACGCAGATCCCGATACGCCACTGCTGTGGGCCATCCGTGACGAGATCGGATTGACGGGCACGAAGTTTGGCTGTGGCATCGGCATGTGCGGGGCATGTACCGTGCATGTAGGCGGGCGTGCGACGCGGTCGTGCATTACGCCGCTGTCGGATGTTGCCGATACCAAGATCACAACGATCGAAGGCCTGGACGCCGAGGCAAACCACCCCGTTCAGGAAGCATGGCGCAATCTGCGGGTGCCACAGTGTGGCTACTGCCAATCCGGCCAGATCATGCAGGCGGCAGCGCTGTTGCAGGATATTCCCGCGCCGACGGACGATGACATTGACGCGGTGATGACAGGCAACCTGTGCCGCTGCATGACCTATCCCCGCATCCGCCAAGCTGTGCGCGACGCGGCTACTGCCATGAACGGAGCACAAGACAATGGGTAACAAATTGCTTTCACGCCTCACCGGCTCCGACAAACCATCCCAGATGAACCGACGCGGCTTTTTGGTCTCAATGACCGCAGCCGGTGTTGCTTTCGGGTTCCCGCACGCATCAAGCGCCGCAATGGACCCGGCGGCTGCTGACGGTATTCCTGTCTCAAGCAACGGGCAGACATTCGAGCCGACGCTCTGGTACTGGATCGACAGTGACGGTCGCGTCAACGTCAACATCATCCGCGCCGAGATGGGCCAGCACGTTGGTACAGCCATCGCACGTATTCTTGCGGATGAGTTGGAGGTCGCATGGGAAGATGTGCACATCACCCATGTTGATACCGCTGAAAAATGGGGCACCATGGTCACCGGCGGTAGCTGGTCGGTCTGGCAAAGCTGGCCTGTCTACCGTCAGGCAGGCGCTGCGGGCCGTACGGCATTGATCGAAGCCGCTGCCGCGCAATGGGGCGTCGACGCCGCCACGTGTACAGCACGCGATGGCACTGTCACTGATGGCACGAACACGATCACCTACGGCGAACTTGTCGGGGCGGGGCTGGAACGCAGCTTTACCGAGGACGAGCTGAAGGCACTGCCGCTCAAGCCGCATTCCGAACTGCGTCTGGTCGGCAAAGACGTGACCGCGCTTGATATCGAAAACAAGACCAACGGCAAAACGATCTATGGTCTCGACGCCAAGGTTGAGGGGATGGTTTACGCTGTCCCGATGATCCCGCCGACGCGTCTTGGCTCTTCAGTGGCGTCCATCGACGACAGCGGTGCAAAGGGCGTGAAGGGGTATCTGCAAACGATGGCGCTAGAAGATCCGTCGGGCACAGTGCCGGGCTGGGTTGTTGTGCTGGGCACATCCCTCATGGCCGCGAAGTGGGCATCTGAGGCTGTCAAGGTAAGCTGGAATGCGGGCGAGACAGCAGCCGTGTCAGAGGTTGACATCAATGCGCGCTCTCGCGAGCTGATCGCAGATGATGCATCCGGCAGTATCCTGCATACGGAAACGCCGGATACGACAGCCGCCTTCGACGGTGCTGCGGACGTGCTTGAGGCGGAATATGTCACGCAAACCGTGCTGCACTTCCAGTTGGAGCCGGTGAATGCGACCGCCTTCCAGAACGAAGATGGCATTTGGGAGATTCACACAGGGAACCAGTGGCAATCTTTGATCCTGCCGACCCTGTCAGCAGCGCTGGAAGCACCTGCGGACAAGATTGTGATGCGCACCTATATGTTGGGTGGCGGTTTTGGTCGGCGTCTGAACGGCGACTGTACTGTGCCTGCGGCCCTGACCTCCAAGGCGTTGGGCGGCAAGCCGGTCAAACTGGTGTTCATGCGTGAAGATGATGCCAAATTCGACAGCCCGCGTTCGCCTAGCGTGCAAAAACTGCGGATGGCGTTCGATGGTGACAAGAAAGTCGTCGGGATGGAACACCACGCGGCAGCAGGTTGGCCCACGGGTGTTATGGTACCGTCATTCATGCCCAAAGGCGCAAACGGCGAACCTTATGACCCCTTTGCGATTGACGGGGCGGATCATTGGTACACGGTCGGTGCACACCGCGTGCGGGCGATCTCCAATGACCTTGCCAACAAGACATTCCGCCCTGGATGGCTGCGTTCGGTCGGACCGGGCTGGACCAACTTCGCGGTAGAAAGCTTTATGGATGAGGCAGCGCACAGGGCCGGCGTTGATCCGGTAGAGTTCCGTCTGCAACACCTCAAGGCCGAAGGCTACAACGCAGGCTCTGCGCCGAATGCGGTTGGTGGTGCATCGCGTCAGGCAGCGGTCTTGGAAAAGGTCGCGAAGATGTCGGGCTATGGTACCGCTGATTTGCCTGCGGACACGGCCATTGGCATCGCCACTACCTTTGGCCAATCGCGCAGCATGCCGACATGGACGGCTGGTGCCGTGCAGGTGCATGTGGACCGCGCATCGGGTGAGATTGACGTGCAGAAGATGTGGCTCGCCTTTGATTGTGGCACCGTGGTTGATCCTGACAGCGCCCTTGCCCAGTGCGAAGGTGCGGCCCTCTGGGGGCTTTCCATGGCGCTTTATGAAGGCACGAAGATTGAGGAGGGCAACGTCGTCGACCGCAACCTTGGCACCTACACGCCCCTTCGCATGATCGACACGCCTGAGATGGAAATCTCTTTTGTCGAGAGCACCGAAGTCCCCGTAGGTTTGGGCGAGCCGGGAACAACCGTCATCGCGCCTGCCATTGCGAACGCGATCTACAACGCAATCGGTGCGCGTCTGCGGCATCTGCCGATCAAGCCTGACGACATTGTGTCAGCTTTGAAAGCCTGATTGAAAATAACGAAGAGGCGTCCGAAGAAATTCGGGCGCCTTTTGCGTTGAGGTTGGCAGCAATGTCAGGGCTTGCGCGGTACAGCGACGATGCCCAATTCCCGCGCAGTTTCGATCGACAGCACGTCACTTGGCAATCCGCGCGCGCTCTGAACCGCGAGGACCGCGCGCCGCGTGGCGTCATCCATGTTTCCGTTGACTGCACCGCTATACAGGCCCCGTGCTTGCAAGGCCCGTTGCAGGGTTGAGACGAACTCAACCGTAAAGGCAGGCGGGCAGGGGATTTCGAACCAGCGGTCGGTGCGTGGGGTCAGGATTTGCTGGCGGCTTTCTGCGCGGTAGACAGGCAGGGTGGCGATCGTGCCATCTGCGTTCATCTTGGCAGGAGACACAAGAACTTGTTCCGTCACCGTTTCGATGACAGCAGGCGTTGGAATTTTTCCCCAGCATGTTCCCGGAGGCGCGCCAACTGGCGCCAGCCCGTTGCCAAGGATAACACCGCTTTGGGAAACCGTTTGGGATTGCAGACAGCCGGACAGCCCGACAGCGCCCAAAAGAGCAGCAACGCGGAGTGCGGTGTGAAGGTAGCGTGCCTGTTTCATTGCCCAATGCCTTTGGGTCTGTGTTGTCTTGCCACATACTAGCGTGATTTGGAGCAATTGCCTAGAACCCCGTTCGCTTGTCGCAAAAGGGGCTGGTGTGCAGGCAAGGCGTTGCGTAGAAAAGGGCAAATTCATCTGAAAAAGGGCAGCTTTGATGGCCAAGATTACTTACGTAGAACACAATGGCACCGAACATGTTGTGGATGTCGCCAACGGCCTCACTGTTATGGAAGGGGCTCGCGACAACAACATCCCCGGCATCGAAGCTGATTGCGGCGGCGCTTGCGCTTGCTCCACCTGCCACGTCTATGTTGATGCAGCTTGGGTCGAGAAAATTCCGGCAAAGGACGACATGGAAGAAGACATGCTCGATTTCGCGTATGAGCCTGACGCGGAAAAGTCTCGCCTGACCTGCCAGATCAAGGTGACAGACGCACTGGACGGTCTGCGTGTGCAGATGCCGGAAAAACAGATTTGATGCGCCAGCAGGGCAGGGCATGCTGATGCGGGGCGTTCTGCCAGCGATAAGCCTGTTCTGCCTTGCGCTACTGCCTGCCGCCGGAAAGGCGCAGGCGCCCCAAGCTCCGCTGATCTCGGCAACCTATGCCGAGCCAACGACGCGTTACCCTCATGGTGTGTTGGGGGATGCGATCGAGCACGGCGCGCTGCTGCTGGCTTATGAAGGCATCGCCAATCGCACTGTCATACGGCTGCCTGAAGACCGGGTATTTGAAGACACCGAACCGCGCATGGTTGATGTGGATGGTGATGGCCAGCGTGAAGTCGTTGTCGTGGAAAGCCACCAATCCCAAGGCGCGCGACTGGCGATCTACAACGGTAGCGGACTGGTCGCGGCCACGCCCTATATCGGGCAGCGCAACCGCTGGCTTGCGCCTGTGGCGGTTGCCGATCTGGATGACGACGGATTTGTCGAACTAGCCTACATCGACAGGCCGCATCTGGCCAAGACGCTCCGCGTCTGGCGCTTTGCCGAGGGGCAGCTGACCCCGATCACAGCGCTTGAAGGGGTGACCAACCACCGTATCGGGGAGCGTGACATTGCAGGCGGTCTTCGGCTGTGCGGCGCGTTGCCCGAAATGGTAGTCGCAAGTGCGGACTGGCAGCGCCTCAAGGCGGTGACGTTCAACGGTAAGGCCCTGACGGCGCGTGATATTGGTCCGCACCAAGACCGCGACAGCTTTGCCAAGGCGCTGGCGTGCAAATGAAGCCGTCTGCGTTAATATTTTTGCTCGGCCTATCCGTGCTGCCTGCACAGGCTCAGGAGCAGATGACACCTGACGGGTTTCTTGACCTTGTACAGGGCCGCACGTTGACTTTCACCAGCATGATCGACGGCGGTGAGGTCGGTGTGGAGCAGTTCTTGCGCCGTGATTTGTCCGTTTGGGCGGACAGGAGTGGCCGCTGCACCTATGGCCGGATCGAAATTCGCGGCCCATTGCTTTGTTTTGTGTATGAAGATGCGCCGGACCCGAACAATTGCTGGATACCGTTCTACGACGAAGGCAAACTTCTGGTGCTTTCACAAGGCTCAAGAGAAGTGCAGCGCGTTTCAGATCTCAGCGACAAGCCGGTCGTCTGTGAAGGCGCTCCGAGCTCCTGAATTGCATGTACCTGCGACCTTGACCCTAATCAGGTCAGTGCGCGCCAGCCAATGTCACGGCGGCAAAAGCCTTCGGGCCAATCAATCTTGTCCACAACAGCATAAGCATTTGCCCGGGCTTGCGCCAACGTCTCGCCCCGCGCGGTAACGTTCAGCACGCGCCCGCCCACGGAGACAATATCGCCATCACGCTCGGCGGTGCCTGCATGGAACACCATGTTACTGCTGTCCTCTGCCAGACCCTCCAGCCCGCCAATGACCGACCCTTTTTCGTAGTCACCCGGATAGCCGGCTGCGGCCATCACCACTGTCAAAGCATGGTCATCGGCCCAGTGAACCTGCATGTCGGCCAAACGTCCTTCGGCTGCGGCATGCATGAGGTCAAATGCCTGCGCACCCAGACGCATCATCAGCACCTGACACTCCGGATCGCCAAAGCGGACGTTGTATTCAACCAGTCGCGGCTTGCCGTCTTCGATCATCAAGCCTGCGTAAAGCACACCCTGATAGGGCATCCCGCGCTTTGCCATCTCGGCCATGGTCGGGCGGATAATCTCGGCCAATGCGCGTTCGGCAATCTCATCGGTCAGCACTGGCGCGGGAGAATATGCGCCCATGCCGCCAGTGTTGGGGCCGGTGTCGCCATCGCCGACGCGCTTGTGATCTTGCGCTGTCCCGATGGGCAGCACATTTTCGCCATCACATAGCACAAAGAACGACGCTTCCTCGCCGCTCATGAACTCTTCGATCACCACTTCGGCGCCTGCTGCTCCGAACTGACCGCCGAACATATCCTCAAGCGCCTCTTCGGCCTGCGCCACGGTCTCTGCGATGATCACGCCTTTGCCTGCAGCTAGCCCGTCCGCTTTCACGACAATCGGCGCGCCTTGGGTTTGAACATAGGCTTTGGCAGCGGCGAGATCGGTGAAGTGGCCATAGGCCGCTGTGGGGGCATCGCAGGCGTCGCAGATTTCTTTGGTAAATGCCTTGGATGCTTCCAGCGCTGCCGCTGCTTTGGACGGACCAAAGACCAGAATCCCCGACTCGCGCAAGCGGTCTGCCACACCATTGGCAAGGGGGGCTTCGGGGCCGATGATCACAAAATCCACATTGTTGCGGGCAACAAACTCGATAACTGTACCGCCATCATTAATGTCGATTGCCGCGCAATCAGCGATTTGCGCAATGCCCGCATTGCCCGGCGCGACGATCAGCTTGTCGCATTTGGGGTTCTGCAACATCGCCCAAGCCAGACTGTGCTCGCGGCCGCCGCTGCCCAAGATCAGAATATTCATCGCACGCACTCCCTTGGCCTTACTTGCTGGGCGTTTTATGCTGCACACGCGCCATGCACAAGGATGCGATAGATGGATCTGTTTGACGACCGCCCCGAAGACGGCCCTGCACAGGGCAACAGCCCCGAATATACGGTGGCTGAGCTTTCTGGTGCGATCAAACGGGTGATTGAGAATGAATTTGGCCACGTGCGCCTGCGCGCCGAAGTTGGCCGTGTGAGTCGGCCCCGTTCGGGGCACCTGTACCTGGATCTCAAAGACGACAGCGCCGTGATGGCTGGTATCGTCTGGAAGGGTGTCGCCTCAAAGCTCGATACACAACCCGAAGAGGGGATGGAGGTGATCGTCACAGGGCGCATCACCACTTTCCCGGGCCAGTCGAAATACCAGATCATCATCGAAGATATTAAACCTGCCGGCATGGGTGCGCTGATGGCCGTGCTTGAAAAGCGCAAGGCAGCACTGGCCGCCGAAGGTCTGTTTGATCCCGCACGCAAGAAACCCTTGCCCTATCTGCCCGAAATTATCGGCGTGGTCACATCACCCTCCGGTGCCGTGATCCGCGACATCCTGCACCGGCTGCGGGATCGTTTCCCGCGCAAAGTGTTGATTTGGCCGGTGGCCGTACAGGGCGCGAAATGTGCGCCCGAGGTGGCGAATGCCATTGCCGGGTTCAACCGTCTGACACCTGGCGGAGCCTTGCCACGTCCCGATCTGATCATCGTTGCCCGTGGTGGTGGCTCTGTCGAAGATCTTTGGGGCTTCAACGAAGAAGTCGTGGTGCGCGCCGCTGCCGCCTCCGATATCCCGCTGATTTCTGCTGTCGGGCATGAGACAGACACAACCTTGATCGACTTCGCCTCTGACATGCGCGCGCCGACCCCCACGGCAGCAGCCGAGCTTGCCGTGCCGGTCAGGGTCGAACTGATGGCCTACCTCGATCAGCAACATGCCCGGATGAGCCGCGCCTTGAGTCAGGGTTTGGTCCAGCGTGGCCAGCGGCTGCGCGATATGGCGCGCGCGTTGCCGCGTCCCGATAGCCTGCTTGACAGCCCGCGCCAGCGCCTTGACCGCGCTGGAGACCGTCTTGCCCGTGCCGCAGCTTTGACCGAAGCGCCAAAACTGCGGTTGGAGCGTGCGGCAGCGCGCCTTGATCCGGCGCTGATGACGGGTGTGCAGCGCCGCAAGATGCGGCTTGCTGACATATCTGGCGGTCTGCGCCCCGCGACCCTGCGCAACAGAATAGCCCAAGAAAAAGAGCGCCTTACAAGCCGGTCCATGCGCCTTGCTCCAGCGCTTACCCGCGAACGGATGTTGCAACAGGCCAGATTTGACCGTGCGGGCAAGTCCCTGTCTGATGTGGCACGGCGCCAGATCGACAGATGGCGCAACCAGATTGACGCTGCCGAACGCTTGCGCCTCACTCTCGGTTACGAGGCAACCTTGGAGCGCGGTTTTGCGGTCGTGCGCAGCGGTGACACCCTTATTACAAGCACCCAAGCTGCCCAACAGCACACGTCGTTGGAGATTCAGTTCAGAGACGGCAAGCTGACGGTCAAACCCTAGCATTTATTCTTAAGATTCGCGTCATTCGCCTGACAACAATAGCGCGATCAGACCCCGATTTTTGGTCCCAGACAAAGCATCTCTTCGGTGCTTTCGTTTGCCTCGAAAAGCGGTGTCACGCCGGGGTCATTCTCGAACCGGGCGATCAACCCACGCGCTCCTTGTTCAAAGCTCCAGCATTGCGGATCGGGAGTGTCGTCGTAGGTAAAGCATATTAGCCCGTCCGCCTCGTACCACTCGCCATTTTTGCACTGACCATCCAGAAACGACCACCGAACGCGCCGGTTCGGCAGGTAAATCTCGGCGCCATAAGGCTCCGGCCCGTTTCCGTAATAAAGCGTCTTGCCGCGGGTATAGGCATCGAACTGCTCTGCGCTCATCAACGATTGCGCAAAGGCGGGCAGGGGCAGGGACAATAATAATATCAGGGAAAAAGCTCTCATGCCGACACAATGACAGAAGCCCTCAGCAGGGGCCAGAGGGGGCAAAGGTTTCCGATAAGGATCGGCGCTGGGCCGCGCACCGCGCAAAGGGGTGCTGAATTGTCGCTTTTCGCCTCAACCCGACCGGCCGGTTTTGCTAAACCAGCGCAAGGAACAAGGGGACGTGGCCATGGCGCTGGATTCAGATAACAACGGGCCGGACAAAGGTGTTTGGAAATCGGGCAAAGGCAAAGGCCGCCGCCACACCAAGGGGCGCCAGCTCGACGACACAGCATGGGAGCAAGTGCGCGACCTGCTCGGGGCGAAGCCGCGGGACCGTGATCTGCTGATCGAACACCTGCATCTTATTCAAGACAGCTTTGGCCATTTGTCCGCTGCGCATCTGCGCGCGCTGGCCGAGGAAATGCGGATGAGCATGGCGGAAGTCTATGAGGTCGCGACGTTCTATGCCCATTTCGATGTGGTCAAAGAAGGCGAGACGCCTCCGCCCGCGCTGACAATTCGCGTCTGCGATTCGCTAAGCTGCGAGCTGGCAGGCGCCCAAGCGTTGAAGGCGGCGCTTGAGGATGGCCTTGATCCGGCAGAGGTCCGCGTGCTGCGCGCCCCCTGCATGGGACGTTGCGATAGCGCGCCGGTGTTGGAGCTGGGCCATGCCCACATCGACCATGCGACACCAGAGAAGGTGCACGCTGCAATTGCCGCCGGCCATACGCACGCCCATATCCCCGCCTATGAAAACTATGACGCCTATGCTGCTAACGGCGGTTACGTGACGCTGGCTGACTTGCGCCAGAACGGGGATTGGGAAGCGGTACAGGAGACAGTGCTGGCCTCCGGTCTGCGCGGTCTGGGCGGAGCAGGTTTTCCATCGGGCAAGAAATGGGGTTTTGTCCGCGCCAACGCCGGTGTGCGCTATCTTGCTGTGAACGGTGACGAGGGCGAACCGGGTACGTTCAAGGACCGCTTCCATCTGGAGCGCACGCCGCATCTGTTCCTTGAGGGCATGTTGATTGCCGCGTGGGCCGTCGAGGCAGAGCGCGCCTATATCTATATGCGCGATGAATATCCCGCCGTGCTGCACATCCTGGCGCATGAGATTGCCGCGCTCGAAGACGCCGGGATCGTTGAACCCGGTTATATCGAGCTGCGCCGTGGCGCCGGCGCCTACATCTGTGGCGAAGAATCCGCGATGATCGAGAGCATTGAAGGCAAACGTGGCATGCCGCGCCACCGCCCGCCTTTCGTCGCGCAGGTCGGCATCTTTGGCCGCCCGACGCTGGTGCACAATATCGAGACGTTGCACTGGGTCGCCCGCATTTGCCGCGAAGGGCCGGAAATTTTGTCCTCGGTTGAGAAAAATGGCCGCAAGGGACTGCGCAGCTATTCGGTCTCTGGCCGTGTGGCGAAAGCCGGTGTGCATTTGTTGCCCGCAGGTTCTACCATCACCGATATCATTGAGGCCGCTGGCGGCATGGCAGAAGGGCACACGTTCAAGGCCTACCAGCCGGGCGGGCCCTCTTCGGGGCTGCTGCCAGCCAGCATGAATGACATCCCGCTTGATTTTGACACCCTGCAACCGCACGGCAGCTTTATCGGTTCAGCGGCCGTTGTGGTGCTGTCCCAGAATGACAGCGCGCGCGATGCAGCACTCAACATGCTACGGTTTTTTGAGGATGAAAGCTGCGGCCAATGCACGCCTTGCCGTGTCGGGTGTGGAAAGGCCGTCAAACTCATGCAGGCGGACCACTGGGATCAGGGCCTGCTGGAGGAGCTTTCAACCGCAATGATCGATGCATCTATCTGCGGGCTGGGGCAGGCGGCGCCAAATCCCATCCTTATGACAATGAAGCATTTTCCTGACGAAATCTAAGCGGTCGGAACTATTTGTTCTGCACCACAAGGCATGAACACCGCTGGCGCTTGAGACTTTTGCACAGGTCTTGAGCGCCATCACGGGTGTTGCGGCCGATGCGGGCAAAGAAGTAGCCCTTTTTGCCCGATACGCGGTTTTTTACATAGATAAGATCCAGCTTTTCGCGACCCACTTGCGCGCGGCAATTGCGGGTTTGTGATTTGATCTTGGCGCGGGCCGCTTTCTGCGAGGTGCCAAACCCAAGCTGAACGCCCCACGGCTTGACCGGCGGAGCCGCGGGCTTTGCGCGTTTCATTGGTGTCAGGCGACGCTTGCGGGCCATGTCACTACAGGCTGCGTAGAATCCTTTGTCCGGTGCCAGCCGGAAATCGTGATCCTTGGGCGGTGCATCGCGCCACTGTTCGGCAGGCAAGCCCGTGATGATGGGCACATAGTTGACTGTTTCGGGGGCCAGCCCCTTGCCCTCCAGAAAACCCTCGGCACGCCGTTCGCCGCCGTTATAACCGATGGCGGCCATGCCCTCGTTGCCATAACGGCGCACCATTTCAGCCAGATATTGCGCGGAATGCTCCAGTGCATCTGCCGGATTGAAGGGGTCTTTCAAGCCACGCAGCCGCGCGGTGGAAGGAATGAATTGTGCGATGCCGCGCGCGTTCGCATGGCTGAGCGCATTGGGGTCGAACCGGCTTTCCTGCCAGATCAGCCGCGCGAAAAATCCGCTGTCCAATCCGTGCCGCGTCGAGAATACCTCAATCGCATTGCAGGTGTCGTACACAAAGTGGTCCGGCCTGATGCATTGCGCATGTCCCCACTTGCCGCTGCTACAGTGCCCGGTGCGGGGATCGGCCAGTGCAGAGCCCGCCGAGAACAGAAATAACAAGAAAACAACAAGGCGCATATCGCTGTGGTGGCGCGCTGGGGCATGCTTGTCAATCGCACACCCTTCCATCCGGTGCCTCAAGGGGTTAGATCAAGTGAGAAGCACAAGCCGGAGACCCTCGCGTGGCGTTTTTCAAAAAGCTCAAAGACCGTATGTTCAAATCCTCGTCGAAGATCGACGAGGGGCTTGAGGCGATTGTCAGCGATGGTGGCGAAGCCGAAGCGGCGGCCGTAGACGAGGTGATGGACGCCCCTGCGCTGGCTGTTGAAGAAATCCCCGCAGCTGTTGAACCCGATCCCGCCGAAGAAGCGCGGCTGCGCTCTGAACAAGAAGCAGCAGAGCAGGCAGCGCGGCAAGCGGAAGAAAAGCGTAAAGCAGACGAGCAGCGCCGCGCCGACGAAGCAAAAGCCGCAGCACAGGCGGTAGAAGACGCACGCGCCAAAGCTGACGCCGCAAAGCAAGCGCAGGTAGCCGCCGAAGCCGCTGAGGAAGATGAAAGACGCAAGGCAGCCGAGGCGGCGCAAGCGGCCCAGGCCGCTGCCGAAGCAGCACAGGCCGAACAGGACCGACAAGAGCGCGAAGAGGCGGCGCGCCTAGCTGCTGAAGAAGCACTTGCTGCGAAGCGTGCCGAAGAAGAAGCTTCAAAACGCGCTGAAGAAGAGGCCGCGCGTCAGGCGGAGGCAGCCGTGGCCGAGAAAGAAGCAGAGACGTTGCGCACCACTTTGACACCGGTCGCGCCGATGCTAGCGGATGCCGCGCCTGAGCCCGCAGCGCCAAAGCGGGGCATTCTGGGCCGTCTGATGGGCCGTGCCGAGGCAGCCCCTGTTGTGCGTCGTGTCCTTGATGATGCCATGCTGGAGCAACTCGAAGAGTTGTTGATTGCCTCCGATATGGGCGTGGATACTGCGTTGCGCGTGACTGCAAACATGGCCGAGGGCCGCTTGGGCAAGAAATTGTCCGTGCAAGAAATCAAAACCCTGATGAGCGACGAGATTGCCCGCATTATGGAGCCTGTTGCAAAGCCGCTGCCGCTTTATGCGAAAACACCTCAGGTGGTGTTGGTGGTAGGGGTCAACGGTTCGGGTAAGACGACGACAATCGGCAAGCTGGCCAGCCAGTTCCGCGCCGCGGGCAAAACGGTTGTTATTGCCGCGGGCGATACGTTCCGCGCCGCAGCTGTTGAGCAGTTGCAAGTCTGGGGAGAGCGGGCAGGGGTGCCTGTGCTAACCGCACCTCAAGGGTCCGATCCGGCCAGCCTTGCCTTTGATGCGATGGGGCGCGCCGAAGCCGATGGTGCCGATTTGCTGCTGATTGATACCGCGGGCCGGTTGCAGAACCGTGGTGACCTGATGGAAGAGCTGGCGAAAATCGTGCGCGTGATCCGCAAGAAAGACCCGGATGCACCGCACAACACGTTGTTGGTGCTGGATGCGACAACTGGGCAGAACGCACTGAACCAAGTGAAGGTGTTTCAGGAAATCTCTGACGTGTCCGGCCTTGTGATGACCAAGCTTGACGGCACGGCCAAAGGCGGTGTGCTGGTTGCATTGGCGGATAAGTTTGGCCTGCCTATCCACGCCATCGGCGTCGGCGAACAGATTGATGACCTGCAACCTTTTGATCCGCAAGAATTTGCTGACGCATTGACAGGGTTGGACCGCTAAGTGCCTCGCATATGACCGATTGGCTTTTAAGCATCGAGGGAACCGAGGCGGGGCATAGCGTTGCTCTGGTACTGGCGCTGATGGCAGCGTTCTTGCACGCGGTGTTTGGTGCGCTGCAAAAAGGGCGTCATGACCCGTGGCTGACCCGTGGGGCGATTGACGGATCATATTGCCTGATGGCCGCCCCCTTTGCGCTGTTTGTGGTGCCGTGGCCTGAACCGCATATGTGGCCCATCTTCATAGGCGCATGGATCATTCACTCGCTTTATAAAGTATTGCAGGCAGCGGCCTACACCAAGGGCGCCTATACGGTGGTCTATCCCGTCGTCCGCGGCACGGGGCCGTTGTTTACGGTGATCGGGGCGTATTTCCTTTTTGGAGAGGTGTTCAACGGCGCGCAGTGGTTTGGTGTTGCTGTCTTGATGGCGGGTATCTTCGGGCTGGCCTTATACAACATGATGTATCTGGTTTCGGAGCGCGAGACGCTGAACCTTGCGCTTGGGCTGGCGGTGGTGACGGGGCTGTTTGTGGCGCTCTACACCACTTATGACGCGTACGGCATCCGTGCCACGGCCAATCCCTTTACCTTCCTTGCATGGTTTTTCATGATCGACGGGTTCTTGTTCCCGATCATCGCATTCCGGCGTTGGCGCGCCATGCCGGCTGCACCTGCCTTGGGCCCGCTCATGCAGCGCGGCGTGTTCGGCGGCGTGGTCGCCTTCCTCAGCTTTGGGTCGATTATGTTGGCCACCCGTCTGGATAAGGTCGGCGAGGCCGCCATATTGAGAGAGACTTCAACCGTATTTGCCGCCCTGATCGGGTGGCTGGTGCTCAAAGAAACAGTCGGCCCGCGCCGGATTGCGCTGATGGCGTTGATCGCTGCCGGCGCTGTAATCGTAGAATTCGGAGGCTAGTGATGGCGAACAAGCGTGAGATCAACCCGATCCTGAATCAGGTGCTGGAACTGGGCCCCACAGTGGCGTTCTTTGTCCTGTATATCAGGATCAAGGAGGACACGTTCACCATCGGTGGAACAGAATACAGCGGCTTTATCGTGGCTGCTGTGATCTTTGTCCCGATCCTGCTGGCGGCCATGGCCACACTGTGGGCCCTGACTGGTAAGCTAAGCCGGATGCAGGTGTTCACGGCGTTTATGGTGATCTTCTTTGGGGGGCTGACCGCGTGGTTCAACGACGAGCGGTTCTTCAAGATGAAGACAACCATCGTTTACGGCCTCTTGTCGGTGATTCTTGGTATTGGTCTGGTGCGTGGGCGGTCTTATCTGGAGTTTGTCATGGCTGACATGCTGCCGATGCAACACGAAGGCTGGATGATTCTGACAAAGCGTCTGACCTTGGCGTTTCTAACGCTTGCAGTCGCGAACGAGTTTATCTGGCGCACGATGTCCACAGACGCTTGGGTTAAGATCGAGACATTCGGCTTTCCGATCGCGCTGATGGCTTTTCTGTTCTGGCAGTTCGCGCAGTTGCAACACTATGTCATCGAAGACAACGAGGACGCCGCGCACTGAGGCAATTCTTCTGCGTAAGTTCGCCCTAACCGCGTAGCTCGGCGAACAGGGCGCGGCCGGTTTGCACGCCTTTGCGCTGCCCCATCAGTTCAAGCCAGCGCGCCATGTGGGGTTTGTCCTCCAGCGTTTGCTGCTGGCCTTCCCACAGTGATGCCCAGCCCCAGATCGAAAAATCCGCGATTGAGATGAACTCGCCGGCAACAAATTCATTCTGCGCCAACTGACGGTCCAAGACGCCATAAAGTCGCGCAGTTTCCGAACGGTAGCGGTCTTTGGCATAGGGGATGTCTTGGGGTGGGGTGGCCTTGGGGGCGAATTTCAGAAAATGATGCGCCTGACCGGCCATGGGGCCAAGCCCGCCCATTTGCCACATCAACCACTGGTCCACTGAAATCCGCTCTCGTTCAGTCTCGCCGTAAAACCGACCTGTCTTGCGCGCCAGATATTGCAAGATGGCGCCGCTTTCAAAGATCGAGATTGGCGCACCGTCCGGCCCGTCCGGATCGACGATGGCGGGCATCCGGTTGTTCGGCGCAATCTTCAGAAAATCGGGCGCAAACTGGTCGCCTTTGCCGATGTTGATCAAATGCGTGCTATAGGGCAGGCCCATTTCTTCAAGACAAACAGAGACCTTCCAGCCGTTCGGTGTGGGCCAGTAATATAGATCAATTGGTGCGCTCATGTCTGTCGGCCCTTGCTTTGAATACACGCACCACTGTGCCATTTTTTGCGCATAGGGCAAGAGAAGCGCGCATTGCTTGACCTGCAACGCGCTTTGGCCTAATCGGGCGGTGTGGCGATTTGTTACCGGATTGCGGGCCACGTTAAACATTCCGCTAAAAGGTCAGGATGAAAGCCCCCTTTCGCTTGACCGCGTTTGGGTTTTTTTTGTGCCCGGCCCCTTATCTCGGGCGCACAGAAGGTCACACTGACGGTGTGTAAAGGAAAATGATCATGAGCAACACTTGGAAACCCGGCACCAAAGCAGTGCATGCAGGCACACGGCGCAGCCAATACGGCGAAGTGTCGGAGGCAATATTTCTCACGCAGGGCTTTGTCTATGAAAGTGCCGAGCACGCCGAGCAGCGTTTTATCGCGTCCGGTGAGGATGAATTCATCTACGCCCGCTATGGCAACCCGACCGTCAAGATGTTCGAAGAACGGATCGCTGCCCTTGAAGGAGCCGAAGATGCCTTTGCAACAGCTTCCGGCATGGCGGCTGTTTCCGGTGCGCTGACCTCGATGTTGAAAGCGGGGGATCATGTGGTCTCATCGCGGGCGCTGTTTGGGTCTTGCCTGTATGTGCTTGAGGATATTCTGACCCGTTTTGGCGTCGAGGTGACATTTGTAGACGGCACCGATCTGACCCAATGGGAGGCCGCGATCCGCAGCGATACCAAGGCCGTGTTCTTTGAGTCGATCTCCAACCCCACGCTTGAGGTGATCGACATCGAAGCGGTGGCAAAGCTTGCCCATGCAAAAGGCGCGCTTGTGCTGATTGATAACGTCTTTGCGACGCCGGTGTTCTCACGCGCTTTTGAACAAGGCGCGGATGTGGTGATTTATTCAGCCACCAAACATATCGATGGTCAGGGCCGCGCGCTGGGTGGTGTGATCCTTGGGAGTAAGGAATTCATTCGCAAAACGGTTGAGCCTTACATGAAGCATACAGGTGGCTCGATGTCGCCATTTACCGCGTGGATCATGCTCAAAGGTCTGGAAACCATGGGCCTGCGGGTCCGTGCGCAGGCGAGCGCGGCTTTGGGCATCGTGCGCGCACTTGCGGGGCATCCCGCGTTAGAGCAGGTGATTTATCCCGGACTGGACAGCCACCCGCAGAACGCGCTGGTTCAGCGCCAGATGGGGGCAGGGGGCACCGTGCTGGCGATTGATGTCAAAGGCGGCAAGGAAGCGGCGTTCAAATTTCTCAATGCGCTGGAAATTGCGATCATCTCCAATAACCTTGGCGATGCCAAGACAATCGTCACCCATCCAGCGACCACCACGCACCAACGCTTGCCTGATGAGCAGAAGCTTTCACTGGGCATCACGCCCGGTTTGGTGCGGATGAGCGTTGGCCTTGAGGACGAAACTGATCTGATCGCAGACCTCTTGCAGGCGCTGGACAGCATCAATTAACGACCGCGTGTCAATATTTCCCCGTTTCATGCGAAAATATTTTTGGCAATATGGGTCAGGACGCCTACATATGGCTCCTGACCTACAAGGGGGCCGAGATATGAATATCGCAACACCGATCACTCCTACACCGGACCGTTCAACGGCTGAGGCTGCGTTGGAAACACTGCGCCGCTGGGCTGTTTCGGCAGATGCGGCCGATCTGGCAACGCTTGACCCAGCGGTTCGGCAGATGCTGAAGGGCGGAGAAGCCTATCCGCTGTTCCAACGCGAATACCCCGCCGATTTCGAGATTGAGCCGGAGTATAAAGCGAGCTTGCCTGACCTGCAGAACGGCCCCTCAAGCCTGATCAAGGGGGCCAAGCAGCAGATCCAGCATGTCGGTATCTCGAACTTCCGTCTGCCGGTCCGGTTTGAGACACGTGATAATGGCCCGCTTACGCTGGAAACATCGGTGACAGGTACGGTCAGCCTTGATGCTGATAAAAAGGGCATCAACATGTCCCGCATCATGCGCAGTTTTTACAAGCACGCAGAGCAGACTTTCAGCTTTCAGGTGATAGAAGCAGCTCTTGATGACTACATCTCTGATCTGGAAAGCTTTGATGCGCGCATACAGATGCGGTTTTCCTTTCCGATGAAAATTTCCAGCCTGCGGTCCGGGCTGGAGGGCTACCAATACTACGACGTGGCGCTTGAGCTGGTAGAGCAAGCGGGCGTGCGCCAGCAGATCATCCACCTAGACTACGTCTACTCCAGCACATGCCCTTGCTCGCTTGAGCTGTCCGAACATGCCCGTGCCACGCGCAACCAGCTTGCCACGCCGCATTCGCAACGCTCTGTTGCGCGGATTTCGGTGCTGCTTGAAGAGGGGGCGAATTGCCTGTGGTTCGAGGACCTGATCGAGGCGTGCCGTCGCGCGGTCCCGACAGAGACCCAGGTCATGGTAAAGCGCGAGGACGAGCAGGCCTTTGCAGAGCTCAACGCCGCCAATCCGATCTTCGTCGAGGATGCTGCGCGCCTGTTTTGTGAGCAGTTGTTGGCCGATGAACGCATTTCAGACTTCCGTGTTGTTGCAAGCCATCAGGAAAGCCTGCACAGCCACGACGCGGTAAGTGTGCTGACCGAAGGTCCGACCTTTGCGCAGGCCAGCCTTGATCCAAAGCTGTTTAACACGTTGTTTCACGTAGGTTAAATCGCTCAAACTATCGTAAAGCCGTCATGGCTGCTCCATCCAGGGGCAGCCATTTTTCGTGTCGGGCCAATCCGGTGGCGGGCGCGGCACAAAAGATGAATGCAGAAAACGCGCAGCGGCTATGCAGTTTTGAAGGTGGTGCTGCACTGCAGCGAACCCTATCTCTCAGAGCAAGGGAATGATCCCTTACTGAATAGAATAACGGAAGGCATATCAAATGACCTATCAATCCGCATCCGAACACTTTGCCGCTCGCATCCCAGCCCGTGGTCAAAGCATTACATCCGCACCATTTTTGACCGCACGTCGTGGTCTGGATCTGGTTATCTCCATGTTCACCAGCATCGGCAATGGCCTGATGAAAGCCGCTGAAGCTTCCTCACGCACACGCCAGATCGACGTGCTACAGTCCAAGTCTGACGAAGAACTGGCCGAACTCGGCATCAAGCGTGACGACATCGTTCGCCACGTGTTCAAGGATCTCTACTACGTTTGATCCTTGACGCTTTGCTAAAAAGGCCCGTGCACAGATCCCCGAAGGGTGACGTGGCGGGTCTTTTGCGTTTTGAGGGCCTCGCGAGCGCGCGGTTGCTTGACACTGACGCCCGCTCGCGCCAACCCTGCGCAATGGACCTGCGCCCTGTTGGATATGTAATTGGCCTGTTGGTGGCTGTGCTGGGTGCAGCGATGCTGGTGCCTTTGCTGGTCGACTTTGCCGAAGGCCGAGAGCAGTGGCCGGTTTTTCTTCAAAGCTCCGTTATCACCATTCTGGGTGGCACCGCGATTGCGCTGGCGTGTGCCAGTGGCGTCAAGGAAGGGCTGACCATCCAGCAAACCTTCCTGCTCACGACGTCTGTCTGGGTGGCGCTGCCGCTTTTTGGCGCGATCCCCTTTATTCTGGGTGAAACCGACGCCCGATTCGTCGATGCGGTGTTCGAGGCAATGTCCGGGATGACCACGACAGGAGGCACTGTGTTTTCCGGTCTGGACGATTTGCCCAAAGGATTGCTGATCTGGCGCGCTATTCTTCAGTGGCTGGGCGGCATCGGTATCATTGTTGTAGCAATGGTTTTCCTGCCCGAGCTGCGCGTTGGCGGTATGCAGATTTTCAAATCCGAAAGCTTCGATACATTCGGGAAAATCTTGCCTCGTGCCGGGCAGATTGCGACCCAGATTTCAGGGCTTTATGTGTTGTTCACCCTGATTTGTGCGCTCACATACCTGTATTTCGGGATGAACGTATTCGATGCAACCGCGCATGCGATGACGACCATTTCAACCGGCGGATTTGCGAACTACGACGCGTCCTTCGGCGTGTTTTCCGGCCCGATTGAATATGTGGCGTCAGTTTTCATGGTTCTCGCAGCGCTGCCGTTTGTGCGCTATGTCCAGCTGATCAACGGCAACCCGCTGGCGCTGCACCGTGATCCGCAAGTGCGCGGGTTTGTGTTGACCATCCTCGTGTTGGTGCTGTTGCTGATCGTCTTGCTGGAAGAGAGCGTGCATCTGGATAACGAACAGGCTGTGCGTGAGGCACTGTTCAACGTGACGTCTATCATCTCTGGCACCGGCTACGCTTCGGTCGATTATATGCAGTGGGGCAGCTTTGCGGTGGCGCTGTTCTTCTTTATGGGGCTGATCGGCGGTTGTGCCGGTTCGACCGCCTGTTCGGTCAAGGTGTTCCGCTACCAGCTTTTGTTTGCGTCCATCCGCGCGCAACTGCGGCGCATCCGGTCACCGCACGGGATATTCACGCCGCGCTACGATGGCAGACCCGTAACAGACGAAGTTCTGTCCTCGGTCATGTCGTTCTTTGTTTTCTTCATTCTGACATTGGGTGTGATCTCGGTGGCGCTGTCGATGACGGGGCTTGATTTCGTAACCTCTGTGTCCGGCGCTGCGGCGGCTTTGGCCAACATTGGCCCCGGTTTGGGCGACATCATCGGACCGGCGGGTAACTTTGCCACGCTCAACGATCCTGCCAAGTGGATTTTGACGCTTGCCATGCTGGTGGGCCGTCTTGAACTGATGGTGGTCTACGTCATCTTTACTGTCAATTTTTGGAGAGCCTGATGCCCGATAAGCCAACCCGCCCACTGGGCGCGCAAATATCCCACATGCTCAAGGCGCGCGGCGTTGATGTGATTTTCGGCATTCCGGGTGTGCATAATCAGGAAATGTACCGCGGCATCGAGGAGGCGGGCATCACCCATGTGCTGGCGCGTCATGAGCAGGGTGCAGGATTCATGGCCGATGGATACGCCCGCGCGTCCGGCAAGCCGGGTGTGGCCTATGTCATCACAGGGCCGGGTCTGTGCAACATCATGACACCGATGGGCCAAGCCTATAGCGATTCCGTCTCAATGCTGGTGATTTCCAGCTGTCTGGATGAAACATCTGCGCGACGCGGGCAGCTGCACCAGATGAAGGACCAGCGCGCGGCGGCTGATACCGTGTGCGACTGGTCGCTTGAGGCACGCACGCCTCAGGCTGCATACCAGTTGGTCAATCGTGCCTTTCAGGAAATGAACAGCCAGCGCCAGCGTCCCAAGCATATTCAGGTACCGATCTCGGTTCTGGAAGGGCAGGCTGCGCCCCATGATGGCGGTGATCTGGGACTTAGCGAAGGGGCGGCGCAGATTGATCCCGCACAACTGCGCGAGATTGCAGGTATGCTGTCCAATGCCAAGCGCCCTCTGTTGGTTTTGGGGGGCGGCGCCAAAGGCGCGGCAGAGGATATACGCGCCATGCTGGCACACTGTCCGGTGCCTGTTTTCACAACCTATGCCGGGCGGGGGATTGTCGGTCCGGATTACCCTTATCTCTACGGTAGCACGCTGGCGCGCCCCGATAGTGCGGCGATCTTTTCCCAGTCCGATCTGGTGATCGCCGTCGGGACGGAATTGGCCGAAGTTGATATTTGGCGCGATACGTTGGGACAAAGCGCAGCATTGGTACGCATTGATATCGACCCTGAGGTCTTGTCGGACACAGCGGGCAACACGTACCGCTACAACGCTGACGCCCGTAGCATTTTCAACGTTTTAGCCTCAGACACCAGCCTGCCCGAGCGGTTTGAATGGACGGTTGAGGAAGTCGCAACTGCGCGCGCCCGCTGGCGGGCTGAAACGGATGCAGAGCGTCCGGGCATTGTGCCGCTTTGCGATGCTTTACGTGCGGCAGTTCCGGACGGGACGATGATCTATTCCGACATGACGCAATTTGCCTATGTCGCCAAAGAGGTCTGGGACATGGACCGCCCCGGCCATTGGCACCACCCCTACGGCTTTGGCACGCTGGGTTATGCCACGCCTGCAGCGATTGGCGGCGCGATTGCGCGCAAGGGGGCGCCCACGATGGCGATCATCGGTGACTACGGCTTTCACTATACCATGCAGGAACTGGGCGTCGCCGTAGAGCTGGGCCTGAGCCTGCCGATCATCCTGTGGGACAACGGCAAACTGGGCGAGATCGAAGACAGCATGGTGCGCGCCCAAATTGCGCCGAATGCTGTGGTGGCGCGCAACCCTGATTTTTGCAAACTGGCAGAGGCTTTCGGCGCACGCTCAGCTGCACCACAGTCAATCGACGCGTTCCAAGCAGCTGTGCGTGAGGCGTTTGATGCCGATGGGCCAACGCTGATTTACATCACGCCAGCCCTCAAGGTTTGAACGGTACATAAAGTAGGGGCCGGAGTTTCGAGAATTCCGGCCCCTGATCTTTGAATAATTGATGCTGTAGCGCTTGGTTATTCCCAGCAGCTGACCAGAACGGTCATGCCACTCGCCATTTCCGACAGTTGGAACGCGGTCAGGCTTGCCGCACCTTCAGCGGCAGCGGCTGGCAGCTTGATGCCCGCATCTGTGCTTGCCGCAACGACGGTCTCTGCATTGAGGGCAAAGCTGACACCGTCGGGCAGCACAGGGCCACCTTCGGGCTGTGACGTCAGCATCCCGATTACCGCACCTGTGCGGTCAAGGACAGGACCGCCCGCATCGCCTGTGCGCACGGTCATGGCAAGGCGGCTGATGTTCGTCTCACCCTGAAGGCCGCGCACATCCGCCAGCGTACCAAAGCTCATAGAGGGCGCACTAAGTACGCCCTCAAAGGAATAACCGGCCATCGCGACATCGCTTTGTAGCCGTGCAGGTTGTGCGGCAAAGTTGGCAACTGCCAGCGGGGCAAGCGCCACCTTTGGCTTCAACAGCGCCACACCGCGCGCGGTATCGTCGGCAATCACCTCCGCATCGGTATCCCCGTCCAGTGTGATCCGCGAACAGCTTTGGACAGCGGCCGAAGTTGTCACCACGTCCCCGCCCTGCGTCACGAAAAAGCCCGAGCGGGACATTTTGGGTTTGCGGATCTGCAGGCCGGACAGCAGATCAATCGACTGCTGGGATGTATTGCCAGCCGACGGGCTGAGGACGCCGGGCATACGGGTGAAGCTGCTGCGCATCTCGGCCAATACACGGCGGCGGCGCTCTTCATCGCCAGCGGGCCAGATCAGCGTAAAGCCTTTGATCTCACCATTTTCCAGCGATGCTTCTGTATAGCTGATCATGCGGCCATTTTCGCCGACCAGCGTGAAACTGGAGTTGTTGCGTTCGCGTGGGCCGTCGAGCGGCACGATCTCAAGCGTTTGCATGATCTCGTAAAGGCCGAACAAGGTATCTTGGGTGCCGGGTTGGCTGATCAACAGCACCCGTGCATCAATATCGCCGATTTGCTTGTATTGGGCAAAGGGGGGCTCATACCGATCAAACGCTACTGCGGCCGTGGGCAAGGTCAGCTCGATGCCGGCCTGCGCGTCACGCACGGTCTGCAAACCCAGACCTTGCAGGACAGCATTGTATTGTTTCTTAAGTTCGGCGCGCTGCAGGGTCGTCAGGATGCCGGTCTTTTCGAAATTGTTGGCTTCCTGCCAAGCGGCCATCGAATTACGCGTGCCGCGCCCGAAAGCGCCGTCAATCGCCGCTGAATAGAAGCCGGCCCATTGCAGCATCTTTTGCAGGTCCTTCTTCTCATCACGGCTCAGGCTGGCTTCGGAGCGTTGGGCCTGTGCTGGTGTCTCGTCCGCGACTTCAGGCTCTGGCTCAGGATCCGGGGTCGGAGCGACTTCGGCCACTGGCGGCGCTTCTACTTCGGGTGTTGGTGTTTCGGCCTGCTGTGGAACAGTGCCGTCTGGTGCGTCAACGGCACCAGTGCCCAAAACATTTGCGCCCACGGGCCAAAATTGCTGGCGCAACCGGTCAGAGAGTTGAACAAAGCTGTCACGCGGGATCAGCCCGTCATCGCGGTACTGACGCAGAACTAGTTCTGCGTCTGCACGGCGGTAAGGGCCGACCACAATGGCATACCAGCCACCGCCAACGGCAAAGCCGTTCACATCCTGCAACAACGTTGTGTAGGCGCGTGCGCGATCTGTCGCGCGGGCAAGCGATTGCTGCGCTTCGATCTGGACCCACACCACTTCGTCGGGATCATTGGATTGGGCTTGGGCGGTACTCGTATAGGCCATAAAAAGGGCGGCCAGACAGATCGTCAAAATTCGCAGCATCAGCGGATAAGCTCTCAAAAAGTTACTTTGCGGCACATAAACAGTATTTTGCGGTGATTCCCATATGTGAAGCACCTGTTTCACAGACATTTCAGTTTCATGTCGCTTGGCCCCTGCTGCCGCGTCGGCACTGATTGACCCTTGGCCGCCTGCACCATAGTAAGAGCGCCAAATGGCAAAGGACGTACAGATGGCCGATACACCCCGTTCGTTTCAGGAAATCATTCTGCGGTTGCAGAGCTATTGGGCACGCCACGGCTGCGCGATCTTGCAGCCTTACGATATGGAAGTGGGGGCAGGGACATTCCACCCCGCCACAACCCTGCGCAGTCTGGGCGACCAGCCTTGGGCGGCAGCCTATGTTCAGCCCTCACGCCGTCCGACCGATGGCCGCTACGGTGAGAACCCGAACCGCTTGCAGCACTACTACCAGTACCAGGTGTTGATCAAACCAAGCCCGCCCAACCTGCAGGAACTGTACCTCGGCTCGCTTGAGGCGATTGGCGTGGACATGGCCCTGCATGACATCCGCTTTGTGGAGGATGACTGGGAAAGCCCGACGCTGGGTGCATGGGGCTTGGGCTGGGAAGTCTGGTGTGATGGCATGGAAGTCAGCCAGTTCACCTATTTCCAGCAGGTCGGCGGACACGACTGCCATCCTGTTTCGGGGGAGCTGACCTATGGTCTTGAACGCTTGGCGATGTATATCCTTGGCGCGGATCACGTGATGGACATGCCGTTCAACGATCCTGATGCACCCATTCCGCTTAGCTATGGGGATATCTTCAAGCAGACCGAAGAAGAATATGCGCGTTGGAACTTTGACGTCGCCAACACCGAAGTTCTGCTGCGCCACTTCGAAGAGGCCGAGGCCGAGTGCAAAGCCATCATCGAACAGCCCTACGAAGACCCGAAAACCGGCAAGCGGATTGTCATGGCACACCCCGCCTATGACCAAGCCATCAAGGCCAGCCATATGTTCAACCTGCTGGACGCCCGCGGCGTGATTTCGGTGACTGAACGTCAGGCCTATATCGGGCGCGTGCGTGCGCTGACAAAGATGTGCGCGGATGCGTTTGTGCAGACCCGCGCCGGTGGCTGGCGCGAGGATGCAGCATGAACAAGATGACAGGAACCCGCACATGAGCGGCAAAATAATCGGGATTGCTATTATGGTCTCTGCTCTGATCGCCGGTGCGGCGTTGTACTATCTGCAGATTTACGGCTTCTACCGCGAGGTGGCTGCGCCCGCCGACGGGATCACGCTGATGTCGCTCTCAAGCGGTGAGCCGGAGCTGATCCCGCTCGAAGGGTATCGTGCGATCGACGCTGACAGCTCTCCGATCCGCTACCGCGCCTGCTTCACCACGCCCTACAGCCTTGCCCTTCTGACCGAGACCTTCCAGATGGTCGAGGACATGACGCCGCGCAATGCGCCGGGCTGGTTTGACTGCTTTGACGCCGAAGCCATCGGTGCCGAGCTAGAAGCAGGCACAGCCCTGACGTTTCTGAGCGCAAAGAACGTGCATTTCGGCGTGGACCGCGTTGTGGCCATCACTGACGATGGGCGCGGCTACGTCTGGCACGAGCTGAACGACTGCGGCGAGAAAGCCTATGACGGCACCATCGTGGGCGAGGAATGTCCCGCTCTGCCGTCGCAAAACGCGCCAACACAATAACGCCGATCCGGCAAACCAGAGGTATTCCAGTGGCTGATCTGCTGATTGAACTGTTCTCCGAAGAAATCCCGGCCCGCATGCAGGCGCGTGCGGCGGACGATCTGAAAAAGCTGATGACGGATGGCATGGTTGAGGCGGGGCTGACCTATGCGTCGGCTGCTGCATTCGCCACACCGCGCCGTTTGTGCCTGACTGTTGAGGGCCTGCTGGATGCCAGCCCGCGCACCGTGGAAGAGCGCAAAGGCCCCAAGGCCGACGCACCCGAAAAAGCCATCGAAGGGTTCCTGCGTGGCGCAGGCCTGACGCGCGATGATCTGGAAGAGCGCGACACGCCCAAAGGCAAAATCCTGTTCGCCAAGATCACCAAGGAAGGCCGCCCCGCCGCCGGGATCATCGCCGAGGTGCTGGAGCAGACCATCCGCAATTTCCCATGGCCAAAATCCATGCGTTGGGGGGCAGGCACGCTGAAGTGGGTGCGCCCGCTGCATTCGATCCTGTGCATCCTTAGCCGTGAAGACGGCGCCGAAGTTGTGCCGCTGGACGTAGACGGCATCGTGTCTGGCAATAGCACGCGCGGACACCGCTTCCTCGCGCCTGATGTGATCACGGTAAACAGCTTTGACGACTACACAGCCAAGCTCAAGCGCGCGTTTGTTGTGCTGGACTCGGCCGAACGGCGCGACGCCATCTGGCATGACGCGACCAACATGGCCTTCGCCAGCGGTCTGGAAGTTGTCGAAGACGCAGGCCTGCTGGCCGAGGTCGCGGGTCTGGTGGAATGGCCCGTGGTTCTGATGGGCCGGATCGGGGATGACTTCCTGAACCTGCCGCCAGAGGTCTTGCAGACCTCCATGAAAGAGCATCAAAAGTTCTTCTCTGTGCGCAACCCCAAGTCGGGCCAGATTGAACGGTTCGTGACAGTCGCCAACCGCACCACTGCCGATGATGGGGCCACGATCCTTGCAGGCAATGAAAAAGTGCTGAGCGCCCGTTTGGCAGACGCCAAGTTCTTTTGGGACAACGATTTGCGCATCGCCAAGTCAGACGCAGGTATGGCCACGTGGGTCGAGAACCTCAAAAATGTGACCTTCCATAACAAGCTGGGCACACAAGCCGAGCTGATTGAGCGCATGGCCGTTCTGGCGCGTGAGCTGGCCCCGATGGTGGGCGCTGATCCTGATGCGGCCGAGCAGGCCGCGAAAATCGCCAAGGCCGATCTCAGCTCTGAAATGGTCTATGAGTTCCCTGAACTCCAGGGTTTGATGGGCCGCTATTATGCACAGGCAGCAGGTCGTAGCGATGAAATCGCCGCAGCCAGCGAAGAGCACTACGCGCCGCTTGGACCATCCGACGATGTACCAACCGCGCCGGTTTCAGTCGCCGTGGCACTGGCCGAGAAGATCGACAAGCTGACGGGATTCTGGGCGATTGATGAAAAGCCTACAGGCAGCAAAGACCCCTTTGCGCTGCGGCGTGCGGCGTTGGGTGTTATTCGTATTGCTCTGGAAAACGACCTGACAATTCCGTTGAATATTGTGCTCAACGCATCCGCTCATGATGCTGACAGTGTTGATCTGCTTTCGTTTATGCACGACCGCCTGAAGGTCTACCTCAAAGACCAAGGCATCCGTCATGACATCATTGATGCCTGCATCGCGATGGAAGGGAATGACGATCTCACCCTTCTGGTGAAACGCGCCCGTGCACTGAGCGATACGCTCAAAACCGACGATGGTGAAAACCTGTTGCAGGCGTTCAAGCGCGCCAACAACATCCTCTCCCAAGCGGAAGAGGCGGACGGGGTTGAATACTCCTTTGGCGCAGACGTTAAGTTCGCCGAAACGGATGAGGAACGCGCGCTTTTCGCAGCCCTCGACGCAGCAGAGGCGACGATCACCCCCGCGATGGCCGCGCAGGATTTCACCACGGCGATGTCAGCGATGGCGGGCTTGCGTCCGGCACTTGATGCGTTCTTTGATGCGGTGCAGATCAACTCCGACAACGGCACACAACGTCGCAACCGTCTGAACTTGCTCAGCCGCATCCGCACGCTGTGCACTTCTGTCGCAGATTTGACGCTGATCGCGGGTTGATTCTAACGCATTTGACGTTGCGGCCCAGCTGGTGAGCTAACGCTTGCTCTGGGCCGTTTTCGGCTTATGCTGCACCGGAACCCAAAGGATGCCGCAGTGCAGAATAATCCCGATACCACCGTTGTAACGCAAACAGCGCCCATCGCCACTGCCACCCACGGCGGGCGGGCGAAATGTTTACAGCGTCTGGTGCGGCTTGATCTTCCGGTGCCACAGACTGTTGCGCTGTCCTTTGGCACGGTCGAGCGGATCGCGCAGGGTGAATTGCCCGACGTCAGCGCAGTCATGGACCAGTTTCCAGAGGATGCGCTGGTGTGCGTACGCCCCTCCAGCCAGGATCCTGATTGGGGCGGGCCGGGGGCGGTGCTGAACATCGGCATGAACGATGCGCGATTTGCCAGCTTCAGCCAGAAGATGGGCGAAGAAGCGGCCGCCGCGATATATAGCCGCTTTATCCAGTCATATGCGATCAACGTTGCCCGTCTGGACCCTGACATGTTTGACGATGTCGAAGGTGATGGCCGCGCAGCGCTTGCCCAGACGCTCGAAGCCTACGAGCTTGAGACAGACGAAAAGTTCCCGCAAGCGCGTAGCACCCAACTGGCGGCTGTCCTACGCTCGATGGCGCGCGCATGGAGCGGGACGTCCGCCCGCTTGCTGCGGCAGGCCAAAGGCGCGCCCGCTGATGCGGGCCTTGGGCTGGTCGTACAGCAGATGATTTTTGGCGTCGGCGCAGGGGAGTGCGGATCGGGCGTGCTGCAACTGGTGAGCAGCGAAACAGGGGCGCCGCAGGTCACGGGACGCTATCTGAGCCAAAGTCAGGGACGTGATGCGTTGGAGGGGGACTCGGACGCGCTGTATCTGACCCGCGACCCGCGCGGCCCTTCGTTGGAGGAAAAGCTGCCAGAGGCGTTCGAGACGCTCAAGACCTACGCGAGCCTGATGCGCCACCGCCTGCGCGCCGAGATGCAGGTGGAATTCGCTATTGATGATGGTGTTGTGCATATCCTTGACGGCGTGCGTGTCTCACGCTCCTCTCGTGCAGCGGTTCGGATCGCAGTGACGCTGGCGCAGGATGGCATCATCAGCCGTGAAGAGGCGCTGATGCGGGTTCAGCCGCGTTTGCTGACAGAATTATTGCACCGCCAGATTGATCCCTCCGCAAGACGTGACATCGTTGGAAAAGGCATCGCGGCCAGCCCGGGTGCGGCCACGGGGCGTCTGGTATTCGACTCCGCCGAAGCGCAAGCCAGTGCCGCCCGCGGGGAATCCTGTATTCTTGTCCGTCGCGAAACATCTTCCGAAGACGTGCGCGGCATGCATGCGGCCAAAGCTGTACTGACTGAACGCGGCGGCATCACCAGCCATGCGGCTGTGATCGGGCGCGGCATTGGTCTGCCCTGTGTGGTCGGGGCCTCCAGCCTTGTTTTCAATCAGCGGGACAAAACGATTACCTCCAAAGACGGGCGCGTGTTCCACGCCGGCGATGAAATGACGGTTGATGGCTCAACCGGACAAATCCTTGCTGGTGCCGCAGCGATGCGAGAGGCGGCCCTGGACGACTATTTCAAGCAGTTGATGGCTTGGGCGACCGATAGCGCGGACATCAAAGTGCGTGCGAACGCTGACACACCACAAGATGCGCAGACGGCACGCAATTTCAACGCCGAAGGCATTGGCCTATGCCGGACAGAGCACATGTTCTTTGATCGTGGCCGCCTGACCGTGATGCGCGAGATGATCTTTGCTGATACGTCGGACGGTCGCCGTGCTGTGTTAGAGCGTTTGCTGCCCATGCAGCGCGATGACTTTACCCAGCTATTCCAGATCATGAAGGGCCAGCCGGTTTGCATCCGTCTGTTTGACCCGCCCCTGCACGAATTCCTGCCGATGGACGCCAGCGGCCAGCGTGAGCTGGCAGAGGCGCTTGGCCTGCCGCGTTCCGATGTGACGCGGCGGATCGAAGCGATGCGCGAATACAACCCGATGCTGGGTCTGCGTGGCGTGCGGTTGGGCATTACGGTGCCGGAAATCTACGAAATGCAGGCACGTGCGATTTTTGAAGCGATAGTGGATGCAAGTGACAACGGCGATTCGGTGCTGGCCGAGATCATGATCCCGCTCGTTTCTGCGCGCCGCGAAGTCGAGCTGGTTAAAACCGCCATTGATGCGGTCGCCCAAGCCGTCCGGCAAGAGCGCGGCGTTGATTTTGCCTACCGCCTCGGTGTGATGGTCGAGACGCCCCGCGCTGCCCTGCGCGCAGGAGAAATCGCGCCCTATTGTTCGTTCCTCAGCTTCGGGACAAATGACCTTACGCAGATGACCTACGGTCTGTCGCGCGATGACGCGGGACGCTTTATGTCCGATTATGTACAACAAGGCGTTTTTGACGAAGATCCGTTCCACACGCTTGACCATGACGGCGTCGGAGAGCTGCTGACCCTCGGCGCGCAGCGGGGCCGCGCGGCACAACCCGACATCACGCTTTCAGTCTGCGGAGAACACGGCGGCAACCCCGAATCGATAGCTTTTTGCCGCGCGGCGGGCTTTGACTACGTTTCTTGCTCGCCGTTTCGCGTTCCGGTTGCACGGCTCGCTGCGGCTCAGCTGGCAATCGCCGACAAGATACAGTGATATTTCGGGTGTTTAGCTACAGCATGCGGGAACATTAGGCGGTAGCTTGCCCAAAAGGGGCGGTGCGGGTTGTTGCATTAGTGCAATCAGGCTAGGCGCGGCATCGGAATAACGATGCCGGAGAAATCGACCATGTGGTCCGAGAAATATCTACGCTCAACGAAATTCGCCCTTGCCGCATGCGTGATTGCTGCGCTGCCTGTGGGTGCCATGGCGAACAACACCGCCCAGAACCTCGCCAAGATCGAAGCGCGCGGTTTGGCCTCTGTCGGCGCTGAACGTATGGCCAGCCTTGCGTCCCCCGCGGCGGTGCTGAGCCCTACGTCCGCTCGCAAGGGCGCACTCCCGGATGTTGTCTTTTCGCGCGCTTGGTTGGCAAGCCAGCCCAAAGCCACCGGCTCTGCCGAGTTCAATTGCCTTGCCGAAGCGCTTTACTTTGAAGCGCGTGGCGAAACTGTCAAAGGCCAGTTCGCGGTTGCCGAAGTGATCCGCAATCGGGTCAAATCCAGCCGCTTTCCGAATTCCTATTGTGCGGTGATCAATCAGGGTACAGGCAAAAAGCACCAGTGCCAGTTCAGCTATACCTGTGATGGTCGTGCCGAAATCATCGCCGAGCATGCCGCCTATGCGCGGGTGGCCAAAGTAGCGCGTGCCACTATCGACGGCAGATCGCCCGACATTACCGGTGGCGCCACTTTCTATCACACCACTGTCGTGCGTCCCAGTTGGGCCCGCAAATTTACAAACACCGCGCGCTTTGGTGTGCACCTGTTCTACAGCCGGGGCGTTCGCACTGCGAGCAACTGACGCAAAGCAGCGCCTTTAGGGCGCATGCGACCCTCGACGCGGACGAAACAGCAGTATAAACGCGCCAGTGCCAGATCAGACGGGAGCGCGCCCATGTCATCCGAAACCCGACTTGCCTTTGCCCATCCATCCGAAAGGGCGGCGGCAACGTCGACGTCTGATGCGTTGGACCGTATTTCGGTCCGCGATCACACCGTAGAGGTTGAGATTGGGGCGTTTCAGGCCGAGCGCGGCGTGCGGCAACGCATCTGCTTTAACATCGTTGTCGAAGTGCAGCCCTTGAAGGGGCCGATTGATGATGATGTGGACCGCATTCTTTCTTATGATCGCGTGACAGAGGCCATTCAGTCGGAGCTTTCGGTAGAGCGTTTGGCCTTGCTTGAGACATTGGCAGAACGGGTTGCCGAACGCATCTTGCTGGAACCACAGGCGATGCGAGTGTTCGTGCGTATCGAAAAGCTGGATCGTGGACCAGGTGCGCTCGGGGTCGAGATTGTGCGCGCCCGTGATGGTGCTCCACCTGCCGAAGTAGCACCCGAGGCTATCCCGCACCCCGAACTGGTGTTTCTCAGCAATGCCGCGATTGCATCTCCGCTGCTGAAGGGCTGGCTTGATCAATTACATGGGCAGGGCAGCCCGCTGGTATTGTGTGTTGGCGCATCCGATGTGCCGGCGCCACAGGTTGCGCATAAGATGGCGCAACGCCGGATCGATCTGTTGGCGATTGAACAAAATGCATGGGTGCTTGCCGCACGCGATGACCGCTGCGTGGTCGTCGAAACCCGGACCGAGCTCGACTGGGCGATGAAGAATGGCCAGACCTGTGTTTGGGCGCCTTCGAAAATTGTGCTCGACAGTGTGGATACCCCGTCTGCGCAACCGCGGGATGCGGTGGCGCTGGCGGCGTGGTTTGCAGGAACCTTCGAGGCGCGTGAGATGCTGGTCATTGGCGCGGATGTGCCGCACGATACCTGCGTGCCATTGCGCGCCGTTTCCTTGGATGCCGAGACGCTCTGAGCATGACAAAAACCTATTACCGTCCCATCGTGAACTGTGACATCGCGCGGCCTGCCGGTGCGATGTCACTTGCAGGCGGGTGGGGGTGGTTCACTGATGTTGAAGTCTTGCGGCGTGGAGAAGCGTCGGTCGTTGTTCCGGCAAGCCAACTGCCCGACAGCGCAGTACAATCACTTGTCGCGCCACGCCCGCAGCATTTTCATCGGCCGCGGATCATGGGGATCGTGAACACAACGCCTGACAGCTTTTCCGATGGGGGGCTGCACGCAGCGGCTGACGATGCGATTGCTGGCGGACTGGCGATGGCACAGGCCGGCGCTGATATCCTTGATATCGGCGGCGAAAGCACACGACCTGGCGCGCAAACAGTGGCAGACGGGGAAGAGATCGCCCGCACAGCACCAGTCATTGCAGGCCTGCGCGCCGCCGGTTTCACCGGTGTGATTTCGGTCGATACGCGCAAAGCGGCTGTTGCGGCGGCGGCATTGGAAGCAGGTGCTGATCTGGTGAACGATGTCTCCGGCTTTACTTATGATCCCCAACTTGCCGTTGTTGCGGCAAGTGCCGGTGTGCCGGTTTGCGTCATGCACGGGCCGGATGATCCGGCGACAATGCAAAACGATCCGCGCTATGATGATGTGCTTCTGGATGTCTACGATTTCCTGGAAGGGCGTATCACGGCTCTTGAGGGGCAAGGCATCGCACGTAGCCACATTACTGCGGATCCCGGCATCGGCTTTGGAAAAACACAAGACCACAATCTTGCGCTATTGGCGCGGTTAAGCCTGTTTCACAGTTTGGGCGTCCCGGTTTTGCTGGGCGCATCGCGCAAACGTTTCATTGGAACAATTGGAAATGCGCCGCAGGCGCGTGACCGTGCGCCCGGTTCAATTGCCGTTGCTCTTGCAGCTTTCGGGCAGGGCGTGCAAATTGCGCGGGTGCATGACGTGGGCGAGACAGTCCAGGCGCTTGTCCTTTGGCGGGCGAGCATGGGAGAAATTTGAGATGACAAAACTTTTCGGGACCGATGGCGTGCGCGGACGCGCGAATGTCCATCCTATGACAGCGGAAATGGCGCTGCGCATTGGGGCCGCTGTCGGGCGCTACTTCCAGCGCGAGGGTGAATCCTCGGTGCACCGTGTGGTGATTGGCAAGGACACGCGCCTGTCAGGCTATATGTTTGAGAACGCTCTGACGGCGGGCCTGACATCTACGGGGATGAATGTGCTGTTGTTGGGGCCGGTACCAACACCGGCAGTCGGGCTTCTCACGCGTTCCATGCGCGCCGATCTGGGGGTCATGATCTCAGCAAGCCACAATCCCGCTCAGGACAACGGCATCAAGTTTTTCGGGCCCAACGGTTTCAAGCTTTCCGATAAGGTAGAAGCGGAGATCGAAGCGCTTGTGGCCGCAGGGGTGGAGCCAACAGATGCGCCTGAAATCGGGCGGGCCAAACGGATCGATGACAGCCGCTTTCGATACATCGAGCGGGTAAAATCCAGCTTCCCGCGGCAGATGCGTCTGGATGGGCTGAAGGTGGTTATCGACTGTGCCAATGGCGCTGCGCACCATGTCGCGCCCATGACTTTGTGGGAGCTCGGGGCGACGGTTATTCCTGTCGGCGTGTCACCCAACGGACATAATATCAACGAAGGCTGTGGATCGACCCAACCCCAAACAGCGGCCGAGACCGTTGTCGCACATGGTGCGGATGTCGGCATCTGTCTGGACGGCGATGCGGACCGCGTGATTCTGCTGGATGAAAACGGTCGGGTCGGAGATGGCGATCAGTTCATGGCGCTCATGGCTGCTCGCTGGAAAGCAGACGACCGGCTCAAGGGGAATGCGCTGGTGGCGACAGTGATGAGCAATCTCGGACTGGAGCATTTCCTTGCGGATCGCGGTGTTCGGCTTGAGCGGACCAATGTTGGCGACCGATACGTGGTAGAGCGGATGCGCGAAGGCGGTTTCAACCTTGGCGGCGAGCAGTCCGGCCATATCGTGATGACCGATTATGCCACGACCGGTGATGGTTTGATGGCGGGGATGCAGTTTCTGGCAGAGATGATCCGTGCCGGTAAGCCAGCTTCGGAGTTGATGCACCAGTTCGAAGCTGTGCCGCAGTTGCTTGAAAATGTACGCTTTGCCGCTGGGCAGACACCGCTGGAGCATGCGCAGGTTCAGGCCGCGATCGCGCAGGCCGAAAGCGATCTGGCAGGTGGTGGACGTCTGCTGATCCGCAAATCAGGTACCGAACCTTTGGTGCGCGTCATGGCCGAGCATGAAGACGCAGGCCTGATGCAACGCGCCGTGAGCAGCGTTGTCTCCGCCGTTGAAGATGCCGTCAAAACCTGACCACACGGTGCAGGCGATGCCTGCACGCCATGTTTCAGGGCGCGCGGGTATCATCCTTGCGCGCCGGAGGCTGCCTTAGCGGGTGAAAAGCCGTCGCAGGGCGCCATATTGGCTAAGGCCCACACCAATCAGGATCAGCGTCATTGCCAAGAGCAGTGACTTCGGCAGGGTTTCGCCAAGGATCAAACCGCCTAGAATCACAGACCAGGCTGGCACCTGATAGTTGACCAGTGACATGAAGACGGGTCCCGCGCTGCGCACGACAAGCACGCGAAGGAAGTTCGCACCCGCCGTTGGCACAAGCCCGAGGAAAATCAGGACCCCCAGAATATGGGGCGAGGGTACGGGGGGCGGTCCCTCAACCACAAAGGCGACGGGAATGGTTAAACTCGCGCCGACAATCAGCAAGATCGTAGCCAAGCCAATGGGATGGGCGGCAGGCAGTCGGCGCAGCAGGATAGACCCGACAGCATAGCAGCTTGCCGCTAGCACGCAGGCGATGCGCCCTGCAGTCTCAAAGGTGGCGCCGGTGGATTGAAAGGCTTGCGCGCCGATCAGGATCACCACACCAACAAATCCGATCAGAAAACCCGCCGTTCTGCGCGGTGTCATCTGTTCGCCCGGTACGGTGAAGTGGGCTAATGGCAAAATGATCAGGGCAACGGACGCCATCGACACGCCGGCAAAGCCCGAAGTGACATATTGCTGGCCCCATGCCAGCAGAGAAAACGGAATTGCGGAGCTTAGCGCGCCGATGATCACCAGATTTCGTTTGTCCGCACTTGTCGTGCGTTCTTCAAAAAGCGGGCGACCCATGTAGATCCAGATGGCGCCCATCAGCAAAGCGGCGAAACCAACACGTGACGCCGCGAGCCAGAAAGGTGGCATGCCACCGGCCAGCGCGACCTCGGTCACCATAAAGGTGCCGCCCCAAACGAGGCCGAGGATTGCGATCATGAGCCAACTGAGCGGGGTAATCTGGGGGGATGTATTCATGGGATCAGATAGGGGCAAAGCAACGGTAGGGGCAAGGGGCTGTTGCAAAAGCACAAAGGCGAGGAGGGGGAGCTGAAACGGCACATCCGCACATTGTTAGGTCGGTTGCAATGTATGTGCACGATCATTGAGGGGCGAACATTGTCTACTTGGCGGACATGTGACGCAATAAAAAAAGGCCCGAGGATGATCCTCGGGCCTTTGGTTCGTCGAGATCGACTTAGTTCTTTGATTTGTCGACCATTTTGCCTGCGGAGATCCAAGGCATCATGTCGCGCAGCTTACCACCAACGATTTCGATCTGGTGCTCGTCGTTTGCACGGCGGGACGCTTTGAGCGTTGGCTGACCAACAGCGTTTTCGAGCATGAAGTCGCGCACGAATTTGCCGGATTGAATGTCGCTCAGCACGGCTTTCATGTTCGCCTTGGTTTCTTCGTAAGGCAAGATGCGCGGGCCGGAAACATACTGACCGTATTCAGCTGTGTTGGAGATGGAGTAATCCATGTTTGCGATGCCGCCTTCATAGATCAGGTCAACGATCAGCTTGGTTTCGTGCAGGCATTCAAAGTAAGCCATCTCAGGCTCGTATCCGGCTTCGACCAGTGTTTCAAAGCCCATGCGGATCAGTTCAACGATACCGCCACACAGAACTGCCTGTTCGCCGAACAGGTCGGTTTCACATTCTTCGCGGAAGTCGGTTTCGATGATGCCGGAGCGACCGCCACCGATTGCGGAGCAATAGGACAGGCCGATTTCCAGCGCTTTGCCGGAGGCGTTCTGGTTTACGGCAACAAGGCAAGGCACGCCGCCGCCTTTGGTGTATTCGCCGCGCACAGTGTGACCCGGGCCTTTTGGCGCCATCATGATCACGTCAACGCCTGCTTTAGGCTCGATCAGGCCGAAGTGGACGTTCAGACCGTGGGCGAACGCAATCGCGGCACCTTCACGGATGTTGTCGTGCACGTATTTCTTGTATGTTTCTGCCTGCAGCTCGTCGGGCATGGTGAACATGATGACGTCAGCCCATGCTGCGGCTTCTGCAATGCCCATAACCTTCAGGCCTTCGCCTTCGGCTTTTGCGGCGGAAGGGGAGCCTTCGCGCAGCGCAACAACAAGGTTCTTGGCACCGGAGTCGCGCAGGTTCAACGCGTGGGCGTGGCCCTGTGAGCCGTAGCCAAGGATCGCAACTTTTGCGTCCTTGATGAGGTTAACGTCGCAGTCACGGTCATAATAAACGCGCATGATTTTATCCTTTGAGTTTGTTCTGAGGGGCACAATAGGGAAAATTGCACTATTTGCCATTGGTAGAAGTTGGTATTAGAGAGAATATTAAAGAATTTAATGCGCAATATTGGATGTATGTGAGAAATTAATGCTTGATGATGCTGATCGGAGATTGTTGCGCTACTGGCAGGCTGAACCGACCCTCAGTCAGGGCGAGTTGGCAGAGCGCGCAGGCATGACCACGGGGCGCGCGGTGCGGCGTATTGCGCGGATGCAGGAACTGGGGATCGTGCGCGGTGTCGGCGCGGTGATTGACTGGGCTGCGCTTGGCTATGCGGTAGAGGTGTCGCTGAGGATCACGCTGGACAAGACGCAAGGGAATGCCTTTGACGCTTTCATGGCTGAAGCGCGTAAGGTTCCTGAAGTGATCGAGTTGCAGACGTTTCTGGGACGTGTGGACGTGCGGTTGTCGATCATCGCGCGGGACATGGCGCATTATCAGCAGATCTACCGTGCCTCCATCCTGACGCTGCCGCATATCTCCGAGATCGAGGCGCTGATGCATGTGGCACGGATCAAAACGAGCGCGGGGTTGCCGCTGTGATCGAGATGGACGAGACAGACCGCCGTCTGCTGAAGGCGCTGGTGCGGGATGCAGGGCAAAGTACTGGCGTATTGGGTAAGCGCTTGGGGTTAAGCCAGCCTGCCACATGGCGCCGGATCAAACGGCTGGAGGAGGCGGGGGCGATCCGAGGGCGGCAACTGCGTCTTGATGCGGAGAAATTGGGCTTTGGCGTGACCGTCTTTCTGGGGGTCAAGCTGGCCCTGCGCGGGCGCGTCAGCCTTGATGATTTTGAGCGCGCGGTCACAGCGATCCCCGAAGTGCAGACTGTTGAGCATGTGTTGGGACTTTATGATTACCGCTTGCGTGTCGTCGCGCGTGACTTGCCGGATTTTGAGCGGGTCTTGCGGCGGCGGATCATGACGCTTCCGGGCGCGGGGGAGGTGGAGGCGAACGTCCTGCTCAGTGAGGAGCGTCTGGCAGGGCCGCTTTGACCTAAAGGAAACTTTTGTCCGCCAATTGCGGTAGGACAACGCGGAAATCTGCGGTTCACTGTCCAGATACACTTTGCCATCGCGGGCCGCAGTTTCTATGCAATGGATCACATGATCCGATGGAGGACGAAAAATGGCGTTGCTTGATACAGTTGACCCGACAGGGTTGGAAGAATTCTCGGTTGTATTTACCGACCGCTCGCTCAATTCCATGAGCGCGGCATTCCAGCAGGTGATGCGCGACATCCATGCCATGTTGTGCGAAGTCTACGGCGCTGAATCTGCTGTGATCATTCCCGGTGGCGGCTCTTACGGGATGGAAGCGGTGGCGCGTCAGTTTGCCCGCGGCAACGATGTGCTTGTGGTGCGCAATGGCTGGTTCTCCTACCGTTGGAGCCAGATCATCGAGACCGGCGGGCTGACCGCCAATGCAACCGTGATGAAGGCGCGCCCGCAAGGCAATGCCGCTCCGGCACCCTATGCGCCCGCGCCGATCGAAGACGTGGTGGCCGCGATCCGTGAGCAAAAGCCGCAAGTGGTTTTTGCGCCGCATGTAGAAACCTCTGCGGGTGTGATCCTGCCTGACGATTACATCAAGGCGATGGCCGCCGCTGCGCATGAGGTGGGTGCGCTGATGGTGCTGGACTGCATCGCCTCCGGTTGTGCGTGGGTCGACATGAAAGCGCTTGGCGTTGATGTGCTGATCTCTGCCCCGCAAAAGGGGTGGAGCGCGCAGCCCTGTGCCGGTCTGGTCATGTTGTCAGAGCGCGGTGTGGCGCGGCTTTCGGAAACAACGTCGGACAGTTTTGCCATTGATCTGGGTAAGTGGCACGCAATCATGCAGGCCTACCTGAACGGCGGCCACGCTTACCACGCGACCATGCCCACAGATGCGCTGCGGGTGTTCCGCGATACGATGGTCGAGACCAAGCAATACGGTTTCAAGCGGCTGAAAGAGGCGCAGTGGCGTTTGGGTGATGGCGTGCGTGCGATGATGGCGGAAAAGGGTGTGAAGCCCGTGGCTGCAGATGGCTATGGCGCGCCGGGGGTGGTCGTTTGCTATACCGACGATCCGGATGTCAAAACGGGCAAGGCCTTTGCCGCCCACGGCATGCAGATCGCCGCAGGTGTGCCGCTGCAAGTGGGAGAGCCTGACAGCTTTAGCACCTTCCGCATCGGCTTGTTCGGATTGGACAAGCTCTATGATGTGGACGGCACATTGGCGCGGCTGAAAGCTGTGGTAGACAAAGTTCTTTAACGCGGTCGAGTGCATTTAGAATTGGGCGTGTCCTGCCTCGGGCGCGCCCATTCCGGTTTAAGGCTGGCTCGCCCCACGTCTGCCAGCCATGTTCGCGCTCATGCCCCGATCTTCATTGATCGGCATTTTTCCATTCAACAGGCGTGATATAAACGATGCTGTCATCAACGCTGACCATCACTTCACCGTCCTGAATGTTTACCTGTAGCTTCATCGAGCGGCTTGCCAGTTTCGCCAGATCACTTGTGTCGGTTTCCGAAAAGTTCATGACCTGGAGGTTGTTAAACCGGGTGGTGCTGTTTTTGATCTTTTCCCACCAGACTTCGGCCGTCCTGCCGCCGAAGCTATAGACAATCACCTTGCTGGCTTTGCCACAGGATTGACGGACGACCTTCTCGCTTGGCAGTCCCAACGCGATCCACAACTCAAGCTCGTCACTCAGGCTTTTTTGCCAGATGTCGGGTTCGTCATCGGTTGAAAGGCCCTTGGTCAGCTCCAGTTGTTCATTGGCATTCAGAGCAAACGCAAGAAGACGCACCATTAGCCGTTCGTCCGTCTCTGACGGATGTTTGGCAACGGTCAGCTTATGGGTCTCGTAATAGTGACGATCCATGTCGGAGACCGAAAGTTCGACTTTATATATGGTGGCTTTTTGCGCCATGATTTTTCCAGACTTGCAAAGATATGGATGCCTAATGCGTCTGGTGCCTTTGTGGAAGCAGATAAAAACGGCTTCAAATTGAGGCGGGGTAAATTGGCAGCTTTGTCAGGCTGCGCAACTTACCCCAAAAGACCTGAAAGTATCAGCTTAGTGCATCCAGAATCCGCGCCCAAGACCGGATGCCTTTGTGAAAGCTCTCCATGTCGTATTTTTCATTGGGCGAATGGATCTGGTCGTCGTCCTTGCCAAATCCGATCAGGACCGGCGGCGTGCCAAGGATGTTCTGGAAGTGGCCCGCAATCGGGATCGAGCCACCGCAACCGATAAAGGCGGCGGGCACGTTCCATTCATCGCTTAATGCCTTTAGCGCTTTGCCAAAGGCAGGATCGTCTGTTGCAGTGCCGGATGCGCGGCTGGCGCCGTGGTCTTTCCATTCGACCGTGCAATCGGCGGGCAGCATGTCCTGCACCATGGCGCGGAAACTCTCGCGGATCGCTAGCGGGTCCTGATCGCCCACAAGGCGGAAGGAAATCTTGGCGCTGGCCTGCGAGGGCAGAACGGTCTTGAACCCGTCGCCCTGATAGCCGCCGCCGATGCCGTTGACCTCGCATGTCGGGCGCGACCAGATCATCTCAAGCGGGGTGCGGTCCTGTTCGCCAGCAGGAACAGACAGGCCGACATCGCCTAGAAAGCCAGCGTGATCAAAGGCTAGGCCCTGCCACTGTGCTTCCAGCTCATCGGGCAGTTCAGGCACACCGTCGTAAAAGCCGGGAACCGTGATGCGGCCTTCATCATCGTGCAGGGATGCAATGATCCGCGACAGCACGCGGATCGGGTTCATTGCGATGCCGCCGAACATGCCGGAGTGCAGGTCTTTGGACGGGGCGGTGATGGTCAATTCTTCGCCCAGCAGGCCGCGCAGCATGGTGGTGATCGCAGGTGTGCGGCTTTGGAACATGCCCGTGTCGCAGATCATGGCGAAATCGGCGCGCAGTTCGTCTGCGTTTTCTTTCATGAAGGGGACCAGCGATGGCGATCCTGATTCTTCCTCGCCCTCGAAAAAGAAGGTGATGCGGCAGGGCCAGTCACCGTTGACCTCTTTCCATGCGCGGAACGCTTCGACAAAGGTCATCAACTGGCCCTTGTCATCGGCTGCCCCGCGTCCGCGGATCACAGTGCCTGCCTCGGTTTCTTCAACCGCGGGGTCAAACGGGTCGCGGTCCCATAGGTTCAGCGGATCGACGGGCTGCACATCGTAGTGGCCGTAAAACAGCAGATGCGGCTTGCCGGTCTCGGGGCCGACGTGACCCACCACCATTGGATGGCCAGGCGTCGGGCGCTTTTGCGCATCAATGCCGAGGCTTTGCAGATCAGCCACCAGCCAGTCGGCGGCATCCTGACAGTCTTGTTTGAAGGCCGGATCGGTCGAGATAGACTTGATCCGGAGTAAATCTAGCAACCGCTCTGTGGCGGCGGGAAGGTCTTTGTCGATCTGGGCAAGAACGGCGTCTAGAGACATGGGGAAAGCTCCTGTGAGGGGGAATTTCCGCGACCCTAACAGGCCTTACGCCCATGTCCAGAGCTCTGCCCGGAAGTGTGATCTGCGGCCAACTGCGGCATATGTCAGATGGTCAGTGCGGACGATCCGGACATGAATTGCCGAAAACCGGTCCCAGCGCGCGCTTCGATTTTCGCCTGCGACATCGCGTGCGTCCCGAAGCCATTGAACCGCACCGCTGAATTCTATATCGGTTCTAAAATAAGTGACGGGGACGTGCAGTACCCCAACCGGACGGAGACGCGTATGACCTATTCCGAACAGCTTGATCAGGCGATTGAGCGCCTGCATGACGAAGGTCGTTACCGCACCTTCATCGACATCGAGCGCCGTAATGGCAACTTTCCGCATGCCGTCTGGACCAAACCTGACGGAAGCGAAAAGGACATCACTGTCTGGTGTGGCAACGACTATCTTGGCATGGGTCAAAACGAAGTTGTCCGTCAGGCGATGCATGATGCGATCGAAGCGACCGGCGCAGGGTCGGGCGGCACACGCAACATCTCGGGCACCACAGTTTATCACAAGCGCCTTGAGGCGGAGTTGGCCGATTTGCACGGCAAAGAAGCGTCCTTGCTGTTCACCTCTGCTTATATTGCCAATGATGCGACGCTCAGCACGCTGCCAAAGCTGTTTCCGGGGCTGATCATCTATTCAGATGCATTAAATCACGCCAGCATGATCGAGGGTGTGCGCCGCAATGGCGGGGCCAAGCGTATTTTCCGTCATAACGACGTCGCCCACCTGCGTGAGTTGTTGGAAGCCGACGACAGCGATGCGCCCAAGCTGATCGCGTTTGAATCGATCTATTCCATGGATGGTGATTTTGGCCCCATCGAAGAGATTTGCGATTTGGCCGATGAATTCGGCGCGCTGACCTATATTGACGAAGTGCACGCTGTTGGCATGTACGGCCCGCGCGGGGCAGGGGTGGCCGAACGTGACCGCCTGATGCACCGTCTTGATATTATCAACGGGACACTTGCCAAGGCTTACGGCGTGATGGGCGGCTATATCGCCGCCAGCGCCAAGATGTGTGATGCGATCCGCTCCTACGCGCCGGGGTTCATCTTTACCACGTCGCTGCCGCCTGCGATTGCTGCAGGTGCTGCGGCCTCTGTGGCCTTCCTCAAGCGCGCGCCAGAGCTGCGCGAAAAGCACCAGCAACAGGCCAAAGCGCTGAAACTGCGGCTTAAGGGGCTGGGCCTGCCGATCATAGACCACGGCAGCCACATCGTTCCGGTGATGGTCGGCAATCCGGTCCACACCAAGATGCTGTCGGATATGTTGTTGGATGAGCACGGAATCTATGTGCAGCCCATCAATTTCCCAACAGTTCCGCGCGGAACAGAGCGGCTGCGCTTTACCCCCTCTCCCGTGCACGGTCCGCGTGAAATGGACGCATTGGTGAATGCAATGGACGGACTTTGGTCGCATTGTGCGCTGAATCGTGCCGAGCAGGCCGGATAAAACGTCAATATCTCGCTAATGCGATTGCGCTGTGATACTATTTTATCAACAAAGCGATAGGGCGAATCAAAATCCGTTCGCCTGAGTGTATCGATAAAAGAAGAGGCGAGGGCATTGGCATGATTGGGCGTTGGGCCTCCAGGAATGTTGAGCAAGAAGCGGAAAAGCAGTCTGGCTTTGACGCTTTTGAGCTGCGTCTTGGTGATCTCATGCGTGGTGAGCGCGCGACGCTTGGTAAATCGCTGTTGGATGTTCAGCGCGAATTGCGGATCAAAGCTTCCTATATCGCGGCCATCGAAAACGCTGACCCGGACGCCTTTGATACCCCCGGATTTATCGCAGGCTATGTGCGGTCCTATGCGCGCTATCTCAACATGGACCCCGATCAGGCGTTTGCGGCTTTCTGTACCGAAAGCGGCTTTAGCGTGGCGCACGGCATGTCAGCCGAGGCTTCTGTGGTGCGCAAGCCCACCCGCGAAGAGCGCCTGAGCCGCCAGCACAGTGACCATGACATTTTCTCGCGGCCTGTTATGCCGTTTGCGCCCGGCGGCAATTCTTTTCTATCGCGCATCGAACCTGCTGCCATTGGTTCGATGGTGGTTTTGGTGGCGCTGATTGGTGCTATCGGTTTCGGCGGCTGGACGGTTCTGAAAGAAGTCCAGCGTGTGCAGGTTTCCCCTGTTGATCAAACGCCGGTTGTTTTGTCGGATCTTGATCCGCTGCAAGCAAACGAAAACCTCGAAACCGCAATGGTTGACGGTGTCGCCACGCCTGCCGCTTTGCAGAACGCACCGCGGCTTGAGGCGCTTGACCGTTTGTACCGTCCTGCCGCACTAGATGTGCCGGTTCTGGTCGCACGCGATGCGCCTATCGCCTCACTTGATCCACGTACCAGCGGCCTGTTCGAGACTGCGGCTGTTGTGCCGGCAGGCGGTGACGATTTGATTGCGGACGGCGTAGATGTTGCCTTGGTTGCGGCGCTTGAAGGGCAGCCATCGCCCGACGGCCTTCGCGTGCCGCAGGTTCTTGAAGGGCCTGCGCCTGCTGTGCAGGTCGTGGCAACTGGTGAGACCTGGGTGCGGGTGACCGCTGCTGACGGCACAAATATCTTCGAAAAAGTCATGCAGAAGGGTGACACATTTGATGTGCCATCTCTTGAAGAGGCCCCAGTGCTTCGTACCGGCCAAAGCGGCGCGGTATATTTCGTGATGAACGGTGAATTTTACGGCCCGGTCGGTGGTCGTGGTAGTGTGACGTCTAACGTGCCATTGCAACAGCAGGCCTTGGCCGAGCTGTACGAACCCGCGCAGCCCGGTCAGGACAGCGCGCTTGAAACGTTGGTGGCTGAATTGCGCGCTGCGGCGACGCCTCCCTCTGCTGGCCAATAACCCGGCGTTAGTCACCTTTATTTCCTAGCTTGTCATTGCAGACGACCCTGTGCGTGGCTAGATATGCCATGTCCCAACTGTCTGATGAGGTTGACATGTCGCTGAACCATATTCGTCCTTGGCGCAATATTTACCGCCGCAAATCGCGTCAGATTATGGTGGGGAACGTGCCTGTCGGGGGCGATGCGCCGATCACGGTGCAGACGATGACAAACACCCTGACCACTGACGCCCGCGCGACGATTGCGCAAATTCAGGCCGCAGCTGACGCCGGTGCTGATATTGTCCGTGTCTCGGTACCTGATGTCGAAAGCTCGAAAGCGCTGAAAGAGATCGTGCGCGAAAGCCCTGTGCCGATCGTTGCTGACATTCATTTTCATTACAAACGCGGGATCGAAGCTGCCGAGGCCGGTGCGGCCTGCTTGCGGATCAACCCGGGTAATATCGGCGATGAAAAGCGCGTCAAAGAAGTGATCAAGGCCGCACGCGACAACAACTGTTCGATCCGCATCGGCGTGAACGCTGGCAGCCTTGAGAAGCACCTTCTCGAAAAATATGGCGAGCCGTGCCCCGATGCGATGGTCGAAAGCGGGCTGGATCACATCAAGATCCTGCAAGACAACGATTTTCACGAATTCAAGATCAGCTGCAAAGCCTCGGACGTGTTCATGGCCGCCGCTGCCTATCAACAATTGGCAGAGGCCACCGATGCGCCCATTCACCTCGGGATTACTGAGGCAGGGGGGCTGATTTCCGGCACGGTCAAATCAGCCATTGGTATGGGTAACCTGTTGTGGATGGGGATCGGCGACACGATCCGCGTCTCGCTTTCTGCCGATCCGGTGGAGGAAGTGAAGATGGGTTTCGAGATTCTCAAATCTCTTGGCCTGCGCCACCGCGGCGTGAACATCATCTCATGCCCGTCTTGCGCGCGGCAGGGCTTTGACGTGATCAAAACGGTCGAGACACTGGAGAAGCGTTTGGAGCACATTAAAACGCCGATGAGCCTTAGCATTATCGGCTGTGTTGTGAACGGCCCCGGTGAGGCGCTGATGACCGATGTCGGCTTTACCGGCGGCGGTGCGGGATCAGGCATGGTGTATCTGGCGGGTAAGCAAAGCCATAAGCTCGATAATGGTGAAATGGTTGACCATATCGTTGAGCAGGTCGAAGCGCGGGCCGCCAAGATCGAGGCAGAGAAGAAGGCGGCTGAGGAAGCTTAACGCATCCCAAGCCCCATCTGCATCAACAGCTTGCGTACGGGGGCAGCCCCGTACAGCGCGCCCAAGCCTGCGGCACGTGCATCACGGGCTAGCGTACTGCTCGCCTGACTGGCACGGTTCAACAGATCAATGCCGCGCACCCGCAGTGTAATGTCACCGTAACGGGCCTTGTGGTAGGCATCGAGCATGACCGCATCGCCCAGACCGCCGCGGCGTTCTTCGGCCAGATCCAGCAGCGTTGCGATATCGTTCAGCGACATGTTCAGCCCCTGCGCCCCGATGGGCGGCATCACGTGGGCGGCTTCGGCAATCAGGGCCACGCGTTCAGCGTTCAGGCGTTCTGCATGCTGGGTAATGATTGGCCAGACCTGTCGGCGGCTGACCAACGTCAGGGGGCCAAAATGATGGCACGACCGGAAGGATGCTTCTTCTTCGAATGCAGCCACGTCCATGTCCATCCGGTCTTGTGCCAGCCTTCCGTCATCCATCCACACAACAGCCGAGCAGGGCTGTCCGTCACGGTCGGGCAGCGGCACCAGCGTAAATGGCCCACCCGTCCGGTGGATCTCGGTTGAGACATTTTCGTGGGGGATCGGGTGGGTGACGGCAAAGACCAATGCCTTTTGCCCGTAGCGTTTCGTGTGCACGCCAATGCCTGAGGCCGCCCGCATCGCAGACCCACGACCGTCGGCCGCAATCACCAGCTTGGTTTGTACGCGGGTGCCATCGCTCAGCGTTACCTTGGCGCTGCCTTCACGGGTGAACAGCTGTTTGGTGCTTACACTTGCCCGAAAGTCCACATTGTCCAATTGCTCCAAGCGCGTCAGCATTTCGCGGCGCAGCAGCCAATTGGGAAAATTCCAACCGAATGGTTGCTCGGATATCTCGGACGCATCGAATTCTTTGGTCACACGCGGTGTTGCTTCCGCGCCGCCGGCATCAATGATCCGCATGACTTGCAGGGGGGCGGCGTGATGGGCCAGCGCCTTCCACAGGCCCGCCCGCTCCAGCAGCGCGCGCGCGGGTTGCAGCATGGCGGTGGAGCGCAGATCAGCGCCGTCCGCAGCGCCGTCCGTGACGGGCGGGGTGGGGTCAACGCAGATGACCTTGAAGCCGGCCGTGCCAAATGCCGCCGCAGCAGTCAGGCCCGCAATGCCGCCGCCGGAGGTCAGGATATCGCAGGTATCGGTCATGGCCGCGCCTTCCTACTTGATGAGTGTTCGCAGGAAGGAAGATAGGTCGTCGGTGTGGAAATGCACATGCGGCGCGTCAGCGCGTGCGGGTGCGACGTGCACTGTGCGCATGCCCAGATCATGCGGCACCTGTAGGTTGCGCAGATCATCCTCGAACATCGCGGCACTTGCAGGCGTCAGGCGGTCTTGGGTAAAGATTGTGTCAAAGGCGGCGCGTTCCGGTTTGGGCAAAAAGCCTGCGTGCTCAACGCCATAGATGGCATCGAACAAGCCAGACAGCCCGCGCGCCTCCAGCACCCGCTCCGCATAGGGCGCGCAGCCGTTGGTATAGACGATACGCCTGCCGGGTAGGGCACGAATGGCCGTAGCCAGTTGCGGATCGGGCGTCAGGCTGTCCATTGAGATATCGTGAACGTCCACCAGATAAGGCTCCGGGTCTACGTCATGTTCGCGCATCAGCCCGGCAAGTGTTGTGCCGTGCGTATGCCAGTAATGCTTTCGTAAACGGTCCGCTTCGGCGCGGTCCACACCAATGGCCTGCATCACCCAATCGGTCATGCGGACCTCGATCAGGTCGAACAGGCGGGCCTCTGGCGGGTAGAGGGTGTTATCAAGGTCAAAGACCCAAGTGTTCACGTGGGAAAAAGCATCATAGGACATAGGGCTTTGGTAGGCGGGGCGGCGGGCTTGCGCAAGGGGCGATCATGGCTATGCGCGCGGCATGGCAACCGTTAAGGTGATGTGAATCTTGATGAAAGGGCCATATATGCCCCCCACGACCCCACCCGGCAGGCCCGGCAACACAGACGGCTATTCGATGATTCTTGATGCCATTGATACTGGCATCTACCGACCCGGTGACCGTCTGGTCGAAAGTGAGCTGGCAGAACGTTTTGGTGTGTCCCGCACCCCGATCCGCGAAGCGCTCCAGCGGTTGGAGACACAATCCCTGCTGGTACGGGACGGGCGTAGCCTTATCGTGGCGTCACTGGATCATAACCAGATGGCCGAGCTTTATGTTGTGCGCGGAGAGCTGGAGGGGTTGGCCGCGCGGCTTGCAGCCCGCAATGCAACGGAAGAAGAGGTGCGCCTGTTGCGCGAGATGGTTGAAGCAGACAATGCCCTCAAGGAGCATCCCGCCGCGCTGTCGCGGGCGAACCGGCGGTTTCACAAACAGATTCATTTGGCGTCCCACAACCGGTTCCTCGTGCAGCAATTGGACCTTGTTCACCGCTCTATGGCGCTGATGGCGACGACCTCTTTGGCGGTGGTGGGCCGCGGTGCGATTGCGCAAGAAGAACATGACCGTATCGTGAGTGCGATAGAGGCGCGGGACGGTGATGCCGCTGATGCGGCTTTGCGCGCGCATATCTCGGTGGCCTTTACAACAAGGCTTAAACAAGAGGCCGCGCGCCGCGAGGCCGAAAGCTAATTGTTTACGTCGCTGATGCCGTGTTCGGTTTTGTCCCAATAGAAAGGTTCGACTACCAATTCCTTGATCGCTTTGTAGGCCGATATCGCAGCCATCGGATAATAGAACGGTAAGGTGAGCACGTAGGGCATCAAATGACGATGCTCCTTTCGCGATACCGCCACCAGTGAAATCGCCAGATTGAGCAACTCTGCGCAGATGAAAAACCACACCATGAACAGCGCGGTGGGCGCGCCAAGTGTGCTGGCCACCGGATGTTCGAACCCTGCAAGGGTGACCCAGAAGGACCACAGCAGGGGCGCGCAAGCGAACTGGGTAAAGGTCGCCAGCAACAGCGTCTGCACGCCAAGAAAACGCAGGAAACCCAGATCACGCAACAGGTCACCGGGTGAACGCATATGCACCAGCCAGGTGATGAGAAACCCTTTTAGCCAGCGCGAACGTTGTTTGACCCAAGGCCAAGCGCGGCAGTTGGCTTCTTCATAGGTGACCGTCGGGATGAGCTCGGTGACATATCCATGGCGCGCCAGACGGACCCCTAGATCGGCGTCCTCGGTCACGTTGTGCGCGTCCCAGCCGCATACTTTTTCCAGAATATTGCGGCGGAAAAACAACGTGGTGCCCCCCAGCGGGATTACCAGACCCATATGCGCGACGCCGGGCAAAATCATCCGCCACCACGTGGCATATTCGATGGCAAAGCAGCGCGAAATCCAGTTGGATCGCGCGTTGTAATAATCCAGTACCCCCTGCAGGCAAGCAACATTTTCAGGGGCATCCTGAAAGCGTGTTACAACCTTTTCGATCTGATCAGGCTCAGGTGCATCTTCGGCATCCCAAACCCCGATGATGGATCCCCGACAAAAATCCAGCGCGTAATTGAGCGCGCGGGGTTTGGTTGTCAGATTGTCAGAATGCGGCACCTCGATAACGCTCATCCAACCGGGCATTTTGGTCGCTGCGATTGTCTTGCGGGTGACGGCGTCGTCGGCCTCTAGCACAAGAACCACTTCCAGCAGGGATTTGGGATAGGTCAATCGACCAAGCCGCTCGATCAGTTTTCCCGCGATCTCTTTTTCATTCAATAGGGGAACAAGAACCGACACCTTTGGAAGCGGAAATGGCTTTAGGTTAACGGAATCCGTCTGATTTGTACTTTGGGACATTTGTGAAATTTGGGCGATAAATGCGGCAAGCTTTAAAGTCGTGCTCATGACCAGCGTTGCGAAGGCAAACAACATGGCGATGGTTATCGTCCAGAGCGGGGCAAGCAACAGGGCCGTACTGATCAGTCCCAGCAGCGCGAAGGCCAAAGGTTTTCGTGAGGAAGTATCGGGATTGAAGCCACGACAGCTCTCGCGGGCAGGGACGCGCGTTGCGGCTTTATGGGCCAGTTCGGTCCCGTAAAGGGTGCTGATGTGCTGACGAATTTGTTTTTCATCGACAAGCACGGGCAACATCCGTCTTCCGGTTTGACCAAGACAAGCGCGTAGGTGATCGAAGTCTGTCGGATGGGTGACGCCGACCAGCAGCAGATCACCCATTTTGAGCCAAGGCACGCAGCGGTGGGCAAGGCACATGCTAGAGGGGAGGGCGTGACGCAAAGATGGATCGGGGGGATCGAGAATTAGGTCAGCGATCGGAATGTTGTTTTGCCGCGACAACATATTCAAAACATCAAGCGGCTCGGCGAGCCCTTCAGACACAAGGATCTCGCCCAGTGGCGCATCAATATGGCGCTGCAAGTCCAGTGCATGCACCAGATCATCTTGCGATATGAGGCCTGCGTTTACCATCACACGACCAAGCGGCAGTCGCTCCTGTAGAGGACTGGCCGTTTGTGGATCAGGCAACCGCAGGTAAAGGTCGCTCATCTTGGGCCTACCCGAGGTCGTTTCAAATTAGTTAAAACGATCTCAGGTAAGTCTTAATAGTTGGTTAACGGGCTTAGAGATTGTCGAGGTGGACCTTAGGGGACACACCTGTGACTGGTCAAAGCGCCTAGGTCCGCGCAGCCATCGCTTCGGCAAAGCGTTCGAACAGATAGTAGCTGTCTTGCGGGCCGGGGGAGGCTTCCGGGTGGTGCTGAACCGAATAGACCGGACGCCCTTCCATCCGTATGCCGCAGTTCGAGCCATCAAAAAGGGAACGGTGCGTTTCCACCACGCCCATAGGCAGCGTCTGACCGTCCACCGCAAATCCGTGGTTCATCGAGGTGATCTCGACCTTGCCGGTATCCATGTCCTTGACGGGGTGGTTGGCGCCGTGGTGGCCGTGGCTCATTTTGACGGTGCTTGCGCCAAGGGCGAGTGCCAGCATCTGGTGACCCAGACAAATCCCGAAAACCGGCAATTCGGTCTTGTTCAGCACGTCTTTGATCATAGGCACCGCATAGGCGCCGGTGGCAGCCGGATCGCCTGGTCCATTGGACAGGAAAACGCCGTCGGGCTCGTGGGCCATCACGTCTTCATATGTTGCTGACGCGGGCAGTACGGTCACGTCACATCCGGCGGACGCAAGGCAGCGCAGGATGTTGCGTTTGGCGCCATAGTCGATCGCGACGACCTTATGCTTCGGGGCGGTCTGGGGGCTATAGCCATCGGGCCAAGCCCAACGCATCTCGTTCCAGCGATAGGATTGTGCACAGGTGACCTCCTTGGCCAGATCCATGCCTTCAAGGCCGGCAAATTCACGCGCAGCGGCCACAAGGGCGGCTACATCAAAGTTACCGTCCGGATCATGGGCAAGCGCAGCATGTGGCGCACCTTGCTGGCGGATCGCACGTGTCAGGCGACGGGTATCAATGCCGCCGATCGCGATGCGCCCGCGAGAGGCTAGCCACGAGGACAGGTCCTGCGTTGCGCGCCAGTTGCTAGGTTCGGTTGGCATCCATTTAACAACCATCCCCGCGGCCACTGGATCAGCGGTCTCGTCGTCTTCGGGGTTGGTGCCGGTGTTGCCGATATGAGGGAAGGTAAAGGTCACGATCTGGCCGGCATACGACGGGTCGGTCATGATTTCCTGATATCCGGTCATCGCGGTGTTAAAGCACATCTCGGCCACGGTTTGGCCAACCGCGCCAAACCCCGCGCCGTAGAAGATTGATCCATCGGCTAGTGCAAGGCAGGCAGTCGGGTGGGCGGGCGTAGCAGAAGCCATGGTCGAATCCTTCCGGAGGAGGGGCCACAGAGGGGCCCGAAACGGGGATGAAGTGCAGCGCACCTCAGGCGGCAAACGGGTGCAACCTATAGCGGCCTTGGGGTAGGGTCAAGATTCGCGGCCAAATGAATTTTCCATTTAAATCAACGCTTTAAGTGGCGTTTAATCGCATTGCATGTAGTGGTGTGATTAGGTAGTGTCTGCGCTCTTGAACCGATCAGCTATAAAGGCATCATATGGATCTGCGTACCCGCATCAGTACTGACCTTAAACAAGCCATGAAAGACAAAGCGGCAGAACGCTTGTCCACATTGCGGCTGGTGAACGCGGCAATCAAGGATAAAGATATCGCCGCGCGTGCCGAAGGCAATGACGATGGCGTGGGCGAGGACGAAGTGCTGGCAATCCTTGGCAAAATGGCCAAGCAGCGACTTGAATCCGCGCGTGCTTATGAAGAAGGCGGACGCCTTGATCTGGCAGAGCGTGAACGCTCCGAGATCGAAGTGATCGAAGAGTTCCTGCCGCGCCAGTTGGATGAGAACGAAACCACCGCAGCTGTAGACGCCGCCGTGGCTGAGGTCGGCGCCTCCTCGATCCGCGATATGGGCAAGGTGATGGGCGTTCTGAAGGCCAAGTACACTGGCCAGATGGATTTTGGCCGTGTTGGCCCGATGCTGAAAGACCGCTTGTCCAACTAAGATCAGCGCCGCAAGGCGCGTTGTAGATCATCATAGAGCGCGATGCGTTCTTCTTCGCTCAGAAATGCACCAATCTCCACTTCGCGGCCCTTGCCGCGCAGTGTGACGTAATGAGGCACCGGGCCCTCGTCTTCGTATTTAGTGACTTGGGTCCAATAGCGATCACAATCCCATTCCTGAACATCTCCCTTTGGGTTTGTTCGGACCAGCCGCGCAGTTGTCGCGTCCAGCACCAGCTCCTCATGAATCTGACGCGCTTTATGGTTGCGTTGCAAAGCCAGATAAATCCCCCAGACCGCAGCAAGTGTGAACGGCAGCATACCCCACAAGATCGGTGAGCCGAGCAGGGGGAGCACCGGGATGGATATGAGTGTGAATGTTGTCAGCACAAATGCCGCCATGCCGCGCGCAGGCAATGAGTTATGTGGCCAAAGGCGCATAACCTGTGGGGTGCTGTGTGGTGGCGATGTCCATTCGTAAGGCATGCCGCAAACCTATCAAACAGCGTGGCCAGATCAATGCGACAAACTGTGAGGGGGAGGGGAGGCCGTGCTGCGCCGGGCAAGTAAAAAGGGCCCCAACCGCCGTTGGAGCCCTTTTCTATTTTTCCAAGTTCAACCGATTAGTGGCTGTGAACTTTGTCCCAATCTTCGCGCTTTGGAAGCTGCTCGAAGGTGTGCTCTGGTGGTGGGGATGGCAGTGTCCATTCCAGTGTGTCCGCAAATTCGTTCCATGGGTTGTTGGCTGTGACGCGTGCACCGCGTGTCAGCGTCCAAGCCATTACACCGAAGAAGAAGATGAACGAACCGAAGGATAGGAATGCACCCATGCTTGACCACCAGTTCCAGTATGCGAATGCATCAGGATAGTCGATGTAGCGGCGTGGCATGCCCTGACGACCCAGGAAGTGCTGTGGGAAGAAGGTCAGGTTTGCACCAATGAACATCGCCCAGAAGTGAACCTTGCCTGCCCACTCGGGGTACATGCGGCCAGTCATCTTCGGCAGGTAGAAGTAGATACCGGCAAAGATGGTGAACACGGCGCCCAGTGACATCACGTAGTGGAAGTGTGCAACCACATAGTATGTGTCGTGGTAGTAGCGGTCCACAGCAGCCTGCGACAGTACGATGCCTGTAACGCCACCAACGGTGAACAGGAACAGGAAGCCGAATGCCCAAAGCATTGGTGTTTTGAACTCAACAGAACCGCCCCACATTGTGGCAATCCAAGAGAACACTTTGACGCCTGTCGGTACCGCGATGACCATCGTGGCCAGCATGAAGTAGGCTTGCTGGTTCAACGACATACCCACGGTGTACATGTGGTGCGCCCACACGACAAAGCCCAGTGCACCAATCGCGATGATCGCCCAAACCATTGGCAGGTAGCCAAAGATCGGCTTGCGCGCGAATGTCGCAATCACGTGAGAGATGATGCCGAAGCCTGGCAGGATGATGATGTACACTTCGGGGTGTCCAAAGAACCATAGGATGTGCTGGTAGAGAACCGGGTCACCACCGCCTGCAGGATCAAAGAAGGCGAAGCCAAAGTTGCGGTCCATCAGCAGCATGGTGATTGCGCCAGCCAGAACAGGCAGGGACAGCAGGATCAGCCAGCTTGTGACAAAGATCGACCATGAGAACAGCGGCACCTTGAACAGGGTCATGCCGGGGGCACGCATGTTCAGGAAGGTGGTGATCATGTTGATCGCACCAAGGATCGAGGAAGCACCGGAGACGTGAACCGCGAAAATCGCGAAGTCCATCGACATGCCGCCTTCTTTGACGGACAGCGGCGGGTAGAGAACCCAACCAACACCCGAACCGGACTGACCGTTGCCACCTGGCAGCAGCACAGAGCAGACAGCCAGTGAAGTACCAGCAACATAAAGCCAGAAGGACAGGTTGTTCATACGTGGGAACGCCATGTCAGGCGCGCCGATTTGCAACGGCATAAAGTAGTTACCGAAACCGCCGAAAAGGGCCGGAATAACCACGAAGAACATCATCAGGATACCGTGACCGGTAATCAGGACGTTCCAGAGGTGTCCGTTTGGCGTACAGGTAGCTGCGGAATCTGCGATGAAACGCGCACCTTCCATACACATGTACTGAACGCCGGGGTTCATCAGCTCAAGACGCATGTAGATGGTGAATGCGACTGAGATGAAACCGACAAATGCGGAAACGATCAGGTAAAGAATACCGATATCTTTGTGGTTCGTGGACATGAACCAGCGTGTGAAAAATCCACGCGGGTCTTCATGATCATGCCCGTGAATGGCTGCGTCTGCCATGCGGTGCCTCCTTGGCTGAGTATTGACATGCAAATGCGCCTGTTGGCAAAACGCACTGCGGACTTGGAAGGTCTTCTAAATCCATGTGCTCCATAGAGCAATGGGCGCGATGGTCGCAGGGAGAAGTATTTTCAACCCCCTATGGCGGTGTTTCCCTGCATTTGCCCCATTGGACGGGACTGATTACGACATGTCGAAAATTTGAAAGAAGATAGCGCAGCGGGGACACTGCACCATTAACACATTGGTAGCATTCTTTCGCAATGATGCCTTCAGTTCAGCTGTCAGGTAACCCGTTTTGTCTTCGTATGTTTCATTTCCACAAGATGCCTCCCTTGACGCTATTCAGTCAGGCGTGAAGGCTGGATCCGAACAGAGGTTGTCCATTGATCGCGTGGCGCGGCTGATGCCGGGTTTTGTCTATGTTTTCAATCATCAAACGTTTTCCAACGATTACACCAACCGCTCCGTCGGTGAGCATCTGGGCTATTCATCCGAAGAGATACGCGCGTTTGGCTCCAGCATGATGATGCAGGTTATCCACGCCGATGACCAACACCTATTAGAAGGGCATATGGCCCGAATCGGGCAATTGGCCGATGAGCAAACAGCGACGCTTGAATATCGCGTGAACACCAAACAGGGCACACAGCTCTGGTTGCGCTCTGTCGACACGGTTTTTGACCGGACCGATGATGGCAGCGTTCTGCGCCACATTGGCGTGGCCACGGATATCACGGCCGAGAAAAACGCCGGTTTGGCGTTGACCCGCCTGAATGCTGAACTGGAGCAAAAGGTCGCAAAGCGCACCAAGGATCTGGCGCGTCTCAATGTCGCGCTGGAGGACCGGATCGATGCGCGCACGGCAGAGTTGCAAGAAGCAGTCGATGAGCTTGAACAGCTAACCTACATCGCCACGCACGATCTGAAAGTGCCGATCAATAATTTAAGCCGCCTTGGCCTCATGCTGATTAATGGGGGCGAAAACCTTACACATGAGCAGCTTGAGCAGATCGGCTGGATGAACCGCTGTACCGATCAACTAAGCGCTAAGATACAAGGTCTTGTTTTGGCAGCGCAAATCCGTCTGACCAACGGGCTGCCAAGAGAGATGTTGAAGCTGGTCGAGTGCGTCAACGATTGCGTGACCAGAGTTGGTGAGTCGAAGGGGCGACTGAAGCTGCCCGTGACGGTGGACATCGCACCGGACCTGGTTGTGCACTTCGCCCGTTTCGAACTGGAAAGCATTCTGTTCTCACTGCTGGACAACGCCGTTAAATACGCGGAGCCATCGCGCCCGTTGGAAATCCGGATACAGGCCGAAGAGATCGACGGAAATATTGCACTTACCGTTTCTGACAACGGAACGGGTGTCGATCCGGTCAGGGATGCGCAAAAAGTGTTTGGTCTGTTCCAGCGCGCACACAAAACCCCAGCGGGCAGTGGCATTTCTCTTTATTGTGCGCAGCGCATGCTGCAACGGCGCGGCGGCGCGGTCAGTCTGACTGGTGCACGCGCGCAAGGTGCCCAATTTACGATTCTTATCCCCACCAAGGAGGAAACTAATGAAGCCGCTTGACCGGATTTTGCTGGTAGACGACGACGCCGTGACAAACATGATGCACCGTCGCGTGATTGAAAGGTCGGGCCGTGCGGCTGCTGTCGATGTCGCGACCGATGGTCAAGAGGCCTTGGACATTATCCGCGCTGATCTGGCGGCCGATCGCGCCCTGCCTGAGCTGATCTTTCTGGATATCAACATGCCCGGCATGGGTGGTTTCGAATTTCTGGAACACTATGCGAAGCTGGACATCCAAAGCGACACTCATTTGATCATTGTGATGTTATCAACGTCCTTGCTGCGGAGTGATCATGACCGTGCCGAAGCTGACCCAAATGTGTACAGTTTCTGCGACAAACCGCTGAGGTTGGAAAAGCTGCTGGAGCTTGTTTCAGGCTTCCAAAAACGCCGTGACGCACAGCGTCCGGCCGCCTGACATGTCAGACCGGTTGCGGCGTGTCTCCGAACGCTGTTTCAAAGCTCTGCCTGAGGGCGATGTCGAGATCATCCATGGTGACGGGCAGGCCCAGATCAACCAAACTCGTCACGCCATGTTCCGAGATGCCGCAAGGCACTATGCCGCCAAAATGGTTCAGGTCAGGTTCAACATTGATCGAAATGCCATGGAAGCTGACCCATTTGCGCAGGCGGATACCGATGGCGGCGATCTTGTCCTCTGCAGGCTGTCCAGCAGCGGTCAGCGGTTTTTCAGGCCGCTGCACCCAGACGCCCACGCGGCCGTCGCGGATTTCACCGGTGACATTGAACTGATCCAGCGTGGCGATAACCCAGGCCTCGAGCTCTTGCACAAAGCGGCGCACATCGCGTCCGCGTTTTGCGACATCCAGCATGACGTAAGCCACCCGCTGTCCGGGGCCGTGGTAAGTGTACTGGCCACCCCGCTTAGTCGCGAAAACGTCAAAGCGGTCGGGGTCGGTTAGGTCCTGCGGCTTGGCGGAAGTGCCGGCAGTGTAAAGAGGGGGGTGTTCAACCAGCCAGATACATTCATTGGCTGCCCCCTCCAATATTGCGGCCACGCGCGCCTCCATCCAGCTTTCCGCTTCGCGAAAGCCTGTAAGTCCGGGGGAGGTTATCCATTCAATCATGAACGCTGTCTAAAGCGACTGAGCAGGGGAGGGAAGGGCGCTTATGTGTCCGCCGGTTCCAACTGCTCTGCCTTCACCTTTTCTAGCATCTGCGCATAGGTCTGGGCACCTTGCGCGCCCGTAAGAAGATACTTCCCATCAAATACTACCGCAGGCACGCCGGAGATGCCTCTATCGGTCCAGAACTTCTGGCGTGCACGGGTATCTGTTGCATGGCTGGCGCTCTCCAACACCTCACGCGCGGCATCAGCATCAAGACCAACGCCTGCTGCCACATCAATCAGCACGTCATTTTTGGACACATCGCGTCCTTGCGTGAAATGTGCCTCAAAAAGCGCCAATTTAAGCGGGTGCTGCATTCCGAATTCCTGCGCCCAATCCAAAAGCTGATGTGCGGCAAAGGTGTTGACGATACGGCTGTCGGGGGAGAACTGGAAATCAATGCCCAGATCCGCACCAATGCTTTGCAACTGAGCGCGATTCTGCGCGCTTTGCTCCGGAGAGGCACCGTATTTTTCCGCGATATGTTCAGTCAGGTTTTGCCCTTCTTCTGGCATCGCAGGATTCAGCTCAAACGGGTGCCAGCGGATAAAAGCGCCTGTACCCGTCGCGCCAAGCGCTTGCTCCAATTGCCGAAAGCCGACGATGCACCACGGACACATCACATCTGAGATGATATCAATCTGGACGGGCTTTGTTTGGTTGGCATCTTCTGACATTTGCAGACCTCTCATTATGCGTTGTCCACAACGTCGGCATTTCTACACGGTTTTTCAAGGTGGAGACGGGTCGTGTCACGTAAAGTCATACCTTAGGCGGACGCGAAAGGATGTGTGACATCATCTCGAAATTCGAAGAATAGGCGTATGGCATAACTTCTTCCCGCACCTTGTGCGTTTTGTTGTAATTTGCCTCTTGAGCTATGCTGCCGCCCGCGCTATTGCATCCGCACCATCCATGGCGTGCGGTCGTGGCGGAATGGTAGACGCGCAGCGTTGAGGTCGCTGTGGGGTAACACCCGTGAGAGTTCGAGTCTCTCCGACCGCACCACAACTTCGGTTGTAGGATTGTAAATCATTAGCTAACAAGCGCTTGCGTTTTTGTTCAGGACACTTTCTGGGACACAAGCGAGACACTACCAATGACTATGACGATGAGACTAAAGTATATCGACGAGCTAAGCGGAGGCCGTAAAGATTTTCGCAGGCGGTGGCCCTAGTATGTAGCCAAGGTCAGAGGCGAAACATTCTTCCAGGAACCGCTCAAAGTGCTTACGATGCTGATCTGGTGGCTGAACACGTTGCATTTCTCAAGGAATTGGAAGAGCTACTTCAAGGGTCCTGTGGCGGGGAGCGCGTTTTCGGTGAAGGCCTTGTTCTGCGCCAAGCTGACCCGCGGCATTATAAGGTGGTCATTAATCCGATGCACGCGGCGGTTGAGGGCTTCTCCGTTTTGAGGTATTTGCTAACGATATGGCTGTGTTTTGCAGGTTCGCAAAGAGAATAAATTAACGCCTCTTGGATAAGCTACTACTCTCTTTTCCGTAAGGTTTTTTGCTGGTGGTCCATGGTTCTGCAACGCTGATCTCCGGATGGGTTGTGCAAGTATACAGTTTGGGACAGATAAGAGGAAACCTCCCGCTCCGCGTGGAGAGCGGGTGTACGAATAAGGACGATTTCGCATGGAAAAAGCGCTTCAACCGAGTTTCGAAAATGAATGTGAGCGGATTGACCGTCTGGTTCCAGATGGTGCTGTCGTTGCATTGGGAATGTCGATGTATGGTCCCGAGTTTATTCACAATACCTATGACCCTTCTTGGATCAAACGGTATGAAGAACGGTCCTACTACTTTTCCGATCCGGCGCTTGGCTGGGCTCTCAGCAATTCCGGTCATCGACGCTGGTCCGAAGTAAAGCTCGAGGATCGAGAGGGCGTTATGGCGGAAGCGGCGACATTCGGGTTGAAATACGGTGCTGTGTTCGGACGGGTGAGCGGTATGAAGCGCTCCTTTATGGGGGTGTGTCGCGGCGACCGTGAATTCACCGACGAAGAGCTTGCCGAACTCGGCGAAGAGTTCTTGCGGTTGACGGGGCTGTTTTTGGAGTGTGCAAACCTGACAGCTGGTGAATTGGACGTGTTGCGCGGTTTGCGGGACGGGTTGGCGCAAAAGGAGATATCCCAGCAGCTTGAGATCGCGGAATCGACAGTAAAACAACGCATACAAAAGGCCTGCAAAAAGCTGAACGCGACCACGCGTGCGCAGGCGGTCGGTACGGCAGTTCGGTGGGGCTATCTTTAATATGTGTCTTTTGGGATATTAATATTGGTGATTACGGCGAATATTCCAGCTTGTATGATCATTTTGGACATAAGTCCTTGACTCGAATCTTGGCCGGTGCTGAAAAGAGCTCACGGATATTCCATTTCTGATCAACTTGAGGACTTATTATGAAAAATTCTGTGAAACACTGCGGTGGCGGCGGTAGCAACAAAAGCACTGGCGGCCGTACTATCACTACTCAGCCAACTGGCACTGGCATTTTCCGCTAATTTTCTGCGGTAGCATGAAAGCGGGGAGCAATAGCGCCCCGTTTTTTTGTGCCGGTTCGCAATTGAAGCGGACCTGCCACGTTGATGTTTTGAGAATGGCCCTTTGTATATCAAAGGGTTCCAGCATCGGGTGGTTGGCTAGAAAGCGCGCATTTTAACTGCGGTCTGCGGGATAAGTCGGACTTCAGCTAAAGCAGGTTCAGCGTTCGTTTTTTAACCCTGAATAGAACAAGAGATTATTGTAGCAAGCTCTATAAAGCACTGTGGCGGCAGCGGCGGTAATAGCGGCGGTATATGTAATGGCGGCGCAAGCCGCGTTATTACCGACGTGCCAATGACCGGCCTCTGCCGCGAAATTTAAGCGAACGCTGTGGAACGGGGGGCAATCGCCCCCCGTTTTTTTGTTTGGCAGGGTCTCGTATGGGGCTACTGCTGCCGCAGATGTGACGTGTCTTTTGGGGTATAACCTTGTTGCATTTTGCGTATATATTGCAAGAAAATAGCGATTTTGGGTTGTGTGCGTTGACTTGGACTTTTGATGGTGATCTTGCTGCAAGCCTAACGCGACCTGCGGGAAAGCTTTATATCATACACGATCGGACCAGTTTTTCTGATCACAATGCAGAATGACTGACATGGATCGTTTTCCTCTTCAAAAATGCTACCTTCGCGCCGCCGTCGAGGGCGACTGTGGGGCATTAGCTCCCCGGCTGCGTGATGCGGATGTGACCGAGCTTAAGTTGGCGGGTGAAGATAATCCTCTGGATGCTCTCACCGCGAGCTTTGCCAACAGTAAGAAATGTACAACTGTGGCGACTAATGACGACACGGTTCAAATGATGTTCGGCGTGGCATGGACCAGAACGCCGCGTGTCGGGTTGGTTTGGATGCTTTCATCTGATTGGATATTCCAGGGGCAACGCACCTTTTTGCGCCACTCCAAGCCTGTGGTGGCCTGGTTGTTGGACGGGCATGATATCATTCTGAATGACATCCATGATGAGAACATCACAAGTCTTAACTGGCTAAAATGGCTTGGCTTTTCAGCGATCAGCCACAATCCGGAATTTGGTACAGGTGCCCCATTTACAGAGATGGCGTTGTTCAAGGACGCGCAAACGCGCGCTATGTACCTTGATCGGGATTGGCCACAGCAACGCATGCTTGTCGAGCATATGCAAAAGTGACGCAAGCTTTGGATCATGTAGCTGCGGGGGCGAAACAGTTGCCGATGTCGGGCCTTGGCGCCTTTGGGTGGATCAAGGGAAAGATCGCGCTGCGCCTCATGGCGCTTGGCGTGTGCTCGCTGGCGCTAGGTTTTGTTGAAATCCTGAAGTTGAGCGAGGCGTCACAGCTTGTCAGTGACATCTCTAACGGTGCTGATAATGGCAGCGGGCAGCTTGTTTTCGTGGCTTTGCTGTTTTGCGTGATCCACCCAGCCCTGTTCATGGCCGTGATCTATATCCGTAACGTGTTGGTCAACATCGTCTCTTATAACCAGATTGGCCGCGGATTTTTCGGCACGCTGATGTCGCAGCCATATCATCGTATTCGCCGCCACAGCAGCGGTGAGGTGCTGAATTACTCTAATGATTTCCCTGGCTCCATCATCGCGCTTGGTATCGTTTGGCTGTCTGATATCGGCTTTTTTGTCGCCTTTATCGGGATGCTTGCATTTGTGTTGCTGCAAACCAGTGGGCTGTTGATGTTGCCGGTGCTGTTTTGGGTAATTGCCCTGATCGTACTGGGGGCTTTCAACTTCCGCCGCATTGACCGGATTGCAGTGGATGCCATGCAATCCAGTGCAGCCCTGGCGGGGACAAAGACGGATCTGCTCGACAATTATGCCTTGATCAAAACTGCGGCGGGGGATGATTTTCATATACGCCATATCACCGCAAGGTTTGAGGATGTCCTGCATAAAGGCGGGCATTTGGCGCGGCGTACCAGCATCCTGTTGGGTGCGGTGAACCTGATCAATGGTCTGACACTGGGGCTTGGTGTGGTGATCTTGTATTACCTGCAAGCGCGTGGGGAGGCCGACATTGCGATGTTTGTGCTGTTTATTCCTGTCATGCTGCAACTTGCTGCGATTTCCCAGATCGCGCTGGAGGCGGTAAATTCCGCACTGATCTCAATGGGAAAGCTGGCGCATATCCGCAAGGTATTTCAGGGGGCACAAACGGGGGACAAAGACCATTACACCCTTTCGGGCGTGGTCGAGGCCGAGGCCATCAGTCTGCGCCATCCGGAGGCCCGTAGCTTCGTGTTGGAACGGGCCTCGTTCCGGTTTGAAAAAGGCGCGCGCATTGGAATTTCGGCCCCGTCGGGGCAGGGGAAAAGCACGCTCTTGCTTGCCATTGCTAATTTGTTGCGCCCCCAAGAGGGGCGATTGTTGGCGGGCACTGAAACGGACCGCATCGCTATTTGCACCCAAGACCCGTTGATGTTTAACACGACCGTCGCACAAAATCTGCTGTACGGCGCCGCACAGGGTGCGCAGGATCGCATTCCGCAGGTGTTAGAGTGGCTTGAACTTGCCGATGATCTGGAGGCAGCGGGTGGCTTGGAGCAAGAGATCGCCCCACGTGGCAACAGCCTGTCCGGAGGGCAAAAGCAGCGCCTCGCGCTGGCGCGTGCCCTGTTGTCTGACCCACAAATCCTTATCCTTGACGAAGCCCTGTCCGGCGTGGACGAGGCGCAAGAAGATCGCATTCTGGCCCTGCTTGACAGACATTTTCCGCAAACAACCATGATCGTTTCCTCCCACCGCTCGGCATCGCTGGCGCGGTGCAGCGCACGCTATACAATTGCGGATAAAAAGCTGGTCACGCTGCCGGAGCAGCCCGGATGAGGCTTTGGCATTATCTGCGCCATAAGATTGATCCGATATGGCCTGTCATGTCCGAAGCCTCCTACCGGGTGGCTGGCAGAACCCTTGTGCTGCGCCCTGTAAAGCGCGGCGACATTGCGACGATGGCGGAGTTGCTGGCCACCGCCTTTGCCGAGGAACGTGTGGCTGCACAGAGCGATACAATTGATCCTGCCTATTTCGCGCAGGTGACCAATGCTAACGAGATACGAAACACCGTCCTGATCTGTCTGGATGACGAGATTATCGGTTTTTCGATGATTGGTGTGTGTGGCAGCAACATCCGCCTCCAGCGTGAGGCAACGATCAAGTACATGTATGTCGTGCCTGATCACCGCTCGTTGCGCATTATTAAACAGGTCATCTCCTATCTGTACGAGGTCGGCAGAGCCCTTGAGTGTGCGCAATTGAACTGGGGTTTTGACACTGGCAAGGAGGTCGAGCGCAAGCGCAAGCTGGCTGCGTTTTTGGGCTTCGAGTTTCAAAGCGACATTTACACAAAAACTGTGCAAGGGGCGGGTGACGCACAGGGGGCTGCGCAAGGCATCGCATCCCTCGGGATGACCAGTTTCCATGGCTTCAGGCGCTATTTCAAAGGCTCAAGCGCGGCCTATATCATTCTCTCGATCGTCTCGTTCATCGGATTTCGGCGCATGCGTATGCCGCAGGGGGACTTTTTTGAGACAGGCCAGCGCGACGGGCGCGAAAGCTATATCCTTGCAAGCCGCCGCATCAATGAGGAAGAGGCCGTGCCGTTCGTCGAAGTCGAGGCATGTCACCGTCCGAACCGTGATGAGCTGGCTCAGCTCGAACGCTGGGCATGCGCGCAAGAATGCGCGTATATCCGCATAGATACGATGCCCTCAGGGGCTCCTGATGCGGTGACTGTGGCCGGCTTGTTGGAGTGGGGCGCTGTTGTGTTCGGCTGTAGTTTTGCCAAGCAAATCGAAGCGAGCGATCAGGCGCTTATGACAATCGAGGTGTGGAATTAGATGCTGAAGTTCATTGGTGTTGTGGTCGTGCTCTTGCTCGGGGCAGCAGCCTATAAATACGGGTTTGACGATCTGATGCCCACGGCCGAGCAGCCTGCGCTGCGCACTGTGACGGTTGAGCAGGGAGACGTTGAAAATGTGGTGCGTGCCATTGGCCGTCTCAAGGCATTTATTGAAACCCCCGTAAGCGCCTCGATGGCGGGGATCGTCACAGGCATAGAGTATCAATCCGGAGATACCGTCGAGAAGGGCGCGCCTGTCGCGACAATTAATGCGTTTCGGCAAAAGAGCCGTGTTGAAGGGCTTGAGTTTGGTCTGAGCGAACGGCGCGCAGCGATTGATGCAGCGCAGATCGAACGCGACTTCCTGATTGATCAACGCGAGGTACAGTCAGCCTTGCGGGAGCGCGGTGTGGCTACGCCCCAAGCACTGGCGCGGCTTGAGGCCGACATCGGCATTGCCCGCGCCAAGCTGGCACAGGCGCAGGCATTGCTTGAGGCAAAGCTGGCGGAATTGCGGGTGGAGCAAGAGATCCTTGATTTCGCAACTACATTGCTGAGCCCGCATAATGGCACGGTCGTTTCGGTCAACTCCCATGAGGGTCGTCTGGCCGATCCTGCATTTGACGGCGGGCGCATCATGACCGTTGCCGATATTTCACGGCTGAAAGTCGAGATACAGATTACCGAAGCAGACATTGCGCGGATCAAGCCCGGTATCAATGCGCGTATTTCCCTGCCAGGCGATACCGAACCGCGCTTTACCCTGCCGATCGAGCGGATACAGCCATTGCCCAAAGTGTTCGGCGGTATCAATCTTTATGTGGCCGAAGTCACGATCGAGAATGCCGATGGCGCGTTGCGGATTGCCCAAAACGCCGAGGTGCAGGTGGTCACGGATCAGTTCCCTTCCGTTGTGCATTTGCGCAATGAGGCAATCGGATTTGTCGACGGGCAGGCCTTTGTTGCGGTTACCACTGACGGGCAGACCTATGAGCTGCAACCCATTGAGACCCGCTATGCGACCCGTTTCGTCAGCATCATCGAACAGGGCGTTGAGGCAGGGGCGACTGTCGTGACACCCTTCCCGCAAGACGCGCAATAGGTAGCAGCATGCAAACCGAACCTGTCTTCAAGCTTTCAGGGGTGTCGCGCACGTATCACATGGGCGATGAGACGGTGCATGCCATGCGCGATGTTAACCTGACGATCATGCCGGGTGAATTTGTGGCCATTATCGGCGCATCGGGGTCGGGCAAGTCCAGCCTGTTGAACATTCTGGGATGTCTGGACCGTCCGACCAGTGGCTCGGTTCAGGTGTTCGGCACGCCGGTTGCCGATATGTCCACCAACATGCTTGCGGATCTGCGCGGGCGCAAGATCGGGTTCGTGTTTCAGAACTACCACCTATTGCCGACAGTGGACGCGACCGAGAATGTCGCCTTGGCGGGGCTCTATTCGGGTGCGTCGCGCGTTGACAGGATCGCGCGCGCAAAAGAGATGCTGACGCTGCTCGGGCTTGAGGACCGCATCCATCATCTGCCTAACCAGCTTTCCGGTGGTCAGCAACAACGCGTGGCCGTGGCGCGGGCGCTGTTTCATGACGATGCGGTTATTCTCGCGGACGAGCCGACTGGCTCGCTGGATCGTGCGGCCTCGGACCGGTTTGTTGATATTCTCAAACAGCTGAACGCGGATGGGCGGACGATTGTTCTGGTGACCCATGATCCAAATGTCGCGGCCCACGCCAACCGCACCATCACCATTTCTGATGGAGTGGTCGAGGCGGATGTGCGCGCGCAGGGTGATGATGACACACGCGGGCACGCGCCACCACAGGGACCACAGTCCAAATGGCTCGACCTCATCCTCGAAACGACGGCCATGTCGACCCGCCTGATGCGCCAGCAGTTGTTGCGCACGATGATGACGCTTTTTGGTATTATTGTCGGCATCGCGGCGGTCATCTCGATTATTGCGGTGGGGGACGGCGCGCGCAGTTCTGTACTGCAAACGTTGAACAGTCTGGGCAGCAATTTGGTGGTCGTTTTCCCAGACAGCTCAAAGCTCGATCTCAGCGCCCCGCGCCCTGAGGGGTTCTCGGTGCCCGAGATGGAAGCTGTCCGTGAATTGCCTCAAATCCAAAGTGCCGTATTGGAGAACCCGTCGACCATGACGGTAACTTACGGCAGTAAAAACACCAGCACCCTGGTGACCGCCACCCACACTGACATGCCCATTGTGCATGATTGGGAACTGCAGAAAGGCCGTTTTTTCACCGGGGCCGAGAATGTCTCGATGGCGCCGGTCGCCGTGTTGGGTAGTAAAGTCGCAAGTGACCTGTTTCCGGGCGAAAACCCTGTCGGTAAATCGGTCTCAATCGGCTCATCGGTGTTCGATGTGTTGGGGGTGATGACAAGCAAGGGTGCAAACCCCGCCGGAATCGATCTGGATGATGTGGTATTGGTTCCCTTCAACGCCGCTGTATTGCGACTGAGCAAACCACGGCAGGCGGTATATATGATGGCGAAATCGTCACCTGATTACGCCCTCGAAGTTTCCGCAGCGGCCGTACAGGACCTGCTAAACGGTTTGCGGGGCAGGGAAGAAACAACGGCGCTTAGTCTTGAGAGCCTGATCGCCGTTGAGCTTCGTGCCAAGGATACACTGACCGCATTACTCAGTGCGGTGGCGTTTATCTCGCTGATCGTTGGTGCGGTCGGAATCACCAACATCACGCTCGTCTCAGTACTTGAGCGCACGCGCGAGATTGGCCTGCGCAAGGCGTTAGGCGCGCGCAATTCGCAAATCAGGGACCAGTTTCTGATCGAGACATTGCTGACCACAGGCATCGGCGGCATGTTGGGCATCGGTGTTGGCATCGCCGCTGCTCTGGCCTTGGAGGAATATGGCGCACCAGTCGAGTTTTCGACATTCGCGATTGTGGGCGCTTTCGCAATGGCTCTGATAACGGGGGTGCTCGCCGGCATTTTGCCTGCCCGCCGTGCGGCCCAGCTTGACCCGATCACAGCGCTTGGCATGAACTAGGTTCGATAGAAGATCAGGCTGCGTTTGGGAAAGCAGCGACCACTATTTTCAATAAGGGCGGTGTTGTCTTTTGCCAGCGGCGGACAGAACGTCAATTCCTTTGAACATTTAGCCGCGCACGACCGGCCCTTGGGTACGCTTGGTGCCATTGCCGGCGAATGGTTTGTAAGAGACCTAAGTGTCCAGTGCTGTGTTCGGTAAGAATGCCCGAAAGCACCTTACGCTTGATCTGGATGCGGTTGAGGGCCTGTCTTAGCCTGCTTTGATCGCAAAACGCGCGTCGGCGGGGATGATTGGCGGGCGTTCGTTTGTCTCGGCGATGCCATAACCTGCGATGCGTTTGTAGGTCGCGGCGTGCTCGGCCATTTCTGAATGCGGGATTACGTCGTTGATGTGGTCGAACTGGCCACCGCAACGTTTCTCGACGATATCAAGGATTTTGTCCGGCCCTGCCGTGCGGTTCATCAGGATGATTTTTGTGGTGGCAGGCAGCATTTCGGCCTCATAGGCCAGTAGTGCATCGGGGGTGAGCCCGTGATCAAGGAATGCGGCAACCAGTTTGCGCGCGTCTGTAATACCTGCGCCTGCACCGTTTGAGCCGACAGGGTAGGCCGCATGGGCGGCATCGCCCATGAGTGTCGTGCGTCCAACTGTCCAGCTTTCAAGAGGATCGCGGTCGACCATCGGATATTCGAACACTTCTTGCGCACCGCGGATCAAGGCCGGCGCATCAAGCCAGTCATAACGGATTTGGACGAACGCGGGCAGAAAGTCGTCCAGATTGGCCTTGCGGCTATAGTCTTCTTTGCGAAACTTGATGCTGGGATCATGCTGCAGATTGCAGATCCAGTTGATAACGGCGAGGCCAGTTTCGGGGTCAGGCTTTGAAATCGGGTAGGTTACAAAGCGCAGTCCGTCATGACCGATCAGCGCCATAGAGGCGCCGGACAGGAAGGGCTTGGCCAGCGTGGTGCCGCGCCATAAGATCGCTCCACTCCAATGCGGTTCATCTTCGTGCGGTTGCATTTGACGCCGGATAGCCGAGTGGATTCCGTCTGCCCCGACCAGAACAGATCCGCGGACGGTTTTCGCCTGCCCCTCGCGGTTCTCAAGCATCAGCACAGCTTCGTCGCCCTGCGTGTCAAAGCCAGTGGCGCGCCAGCCCGTTTGCACCGCGTCCGGGCCGGCACGGCGCAGGACTTTTTCGTACAAAAGCATGTGCAGACGGCCGCGGTGGACAGAATAGGCAGGCCAGTCATAGCCAGCATCAAGCCCGCGGGGCTCAGTCCAGACGTGCAGGCCCATTTTTGTATACATCCCGTAGTCCTTGAGGGGGATGCCGACTTCGTCCAGACGGTCCCCAAGACCTAGATCGAACAGTTCGCGCACAGCGGTTGGTTGCAGATTGATGCCGACACCCAAGGGGCGCATTTCTGCAGCAGCCTCAAATACTTGAAAGGGGATGCCCACCTGATGGCAGCTGAGCGCCAGTGCAAGACCGGAAATGCCACCGCCCGCAATCAATACCGTCATCATCCGTCTCCCCAAGATGTCGAAGGGACGTGAATTGCGCCCCTCAGTCTACCGTATGACATTAGCGGCCGCATTTGTTAATCAAAGCCTGAACGGGGTCAATGACAGCTGGGCCGCTTTTATCCCTCTGCAACCGCCTCTTCACTTATGGTGCTGATGGATTTTGGTGTCGATCACGCTATCTAGGCCAATAGTCTAAGCGGTAAGCCGCCGATTTGCGCTTTCAAGCGATATATTGGGGGTGCAGGGAGCTTTGCACCAACAAGTGGTTTGCGCCTCTTGGTGCAGAGAGGCTAAACAGAAAGAAAAAGCGTGTGTCAAAATCGTAGGTTCAAGAGTGCGCAAAAAGCGGACCGGAATGCTGCGGTAACAGTTTGAGGGTCCGAGGGTGAAGGTAATTGCTCTGTCTAGAGTACGTCGTGCTGCGGTAGCATCGGCTGTTGTGTGGCTCGCCGCTGCGGCGGCCAATGGTGCCGACGTTCAGGTGGCCGGGATCGAAAACGATGATCTGCGCGACGATATCCGCGGGGGCTCCCTTTTGGTCGAGCAAACGCTGTTGGAAGACAACCCACCCACCAGCGCAGAAGTGCTTGCTGCCGCGCAAGCGGATTATAAACGTCTGTTGGCCGTGCTTTATGACAACGGATATTTCGGTGGCGTGATCAATATCACGGTTGATGGGCGCGAAGCCGCGACCATTCCACCGGTCCAGCCGCCCGGCAACATCTCCAACGTGCGCATCAACATTGAGCCGGGTCCTGAATTCCGCTTTGGCCGCGCCCGCATTGCGCCGCTGGCACCAGGGACCGAGCTGCCGGAAGGCTTTGCCGAAGGCGAAACTGCCAGCCTCGGCGTTTTGAAAAATACAGTGTCGGCAGGCGTATCGGGCTGGCGCGCGCAGGGCCACGCAAAGGCTGCCCTCACGAAGCAGGATTTGACGGCAGACCACCCCAACCGGATTATCAGAGCCGATCTTGCCCTTGATCCCGGTCCACGTCTGCGTTTCGGCCCATTGATCGTGGAAGGCGAAAGCGATGTCCGCCGTGAGCGCATCCTTGATATTGCCGGTTTGCCGGAGGGGGAGGTCTTTACCCCCGAAGAGCTCCGCCTTTCGACCGAACGCTTGCGCCGCACTGGTGCTTTCAGTGCGGTCGCGCTGAGTGAGGCAGAGCAGATCGGCCCGAACGACACGCTGCCGGTCATCGCCCAGATCACCGACGCGCCGAAGCGGCGGCTTGGATTTGGCGCCGAGCTTTCGACGCTGGAAGGACTGACACTCAGCGCGTTCTGGCTGCACCGCAACTTTCTGGGGGGCGCCGAGCGTCTGCGCTTTGACGCCGAAATCGCAGGCATTGGCGGTAACTCGGGTGGGACAGATTATACCCTGTCCGCGCGGTTCGAACGCCCAGCCACCTTTAACGAAGACACGGATTTTTACGCGCTGGCCAAGCTTGAGCAGCTGGACGAGGTTTCCTATTTTTCCCGCCAGCTCGATCTGGAAGCAGGGATCAAACGGATCGCGACCGAAAAACGCACCTATACCTTGGGCCTTGGTCTGCGCACGGCTGAAACGCGCGATGTGTTTGGTGAAGACAAGTATACTCTGCTTACCATGCCGCTCAGCGCTGAATTTGACTACCGGGATAACCGGCTGAACGCGACGAAAGGCTATTACCTAAAAGCCGACGTCATGCCGTTTGTGGCGCTGTCGGGTGCCGACAATGGCGTGCGCAGCTTTGTTGATGCGCGGGGCTACAAGACTTTCGGCAGTGTACGTCCTGTGACCTTTGCACTGCGTGGTCAGCTTGGTTCGGTCTATGGCCCCGATCTGGCGCAGGCACCGGCGGACTATCTGTTCTATTCCGGTGGCGGCGGCACTGTGCGCGGTCAGGATTACCAGTCGCTTGGCGTTCCTGTCGGCTCGGAGACCATCGGTGGCCGCAGTTTTGTGGGACTATCGGCAGAGGTACGTGTCGGGGTGACGGACAGTATCGGCATCGTGGGTTTTGCTGACGCAGGTTATGTCGGCGAAGAGCAATTCTATGACGGCTCGGGTACGTGGCACTCCGGTGCAGGGCTTGGAGTGCGCTACAATACATCTATCGGCCCGATCCGGTTGGATGTGGCCGTGCCCACGTCGGGGCCGGAAACAGGCAACAACCTTCAGGTTTACATCGGCATAGGGCAGTCCTTTTGATGCGTATCCTCCGTTTTGCACTGCTGGCGCTTGCGCTGTTTCTTTCGCTTCCTGCGGCCGCGCAGACCGACGAGGAAGATAAGGGTTTTCTTGTCAGCAAGATACAGGAACTGCTGAGCGGGGCAGGCCGACAGGTCAGTCTTGACGGATTTCAGGGCGCGCTTAGTTCCGCGGCATCATTCGACCGGATGACGATTTCGGACAGTGAAGGTGTATGGCTGACGCTAGAGGATGTCGTTCTGAACTGGAACCGCTCTGCCTTGCTGCGCGGGCGACTAGAAGTCGAAGAGCTAAGCGCGGGGCGCATCGACATTCCCCGCCTGCCGAAAAGCGAAGAACAGGCGTTGCCGGATGCAGAGGCAACACCCTTCACGCTGCCGAAGCTTCCCGAGCTGCCGGTTGCGGTTGATATCAAAGCGATCACTATCGCGCAGGTGAACCTCGGCGCGCCTTTGGTGGGGGAGGCTGTCCAGCTTCAAATGAACGCGAACGCAACGCTTAACGATGACGGGCTGGATCTGGCGTTCAAGGCGAACCGGACAGACAGCAAGCGGGGCGTTTTCGAATTGACCGCCGTGCTGGCACGCGGGGCCGATACGCTTGATCTGCTGCTGGAGTTAACCGAGGAAGAGGGTGGCATCGTCTCGACGTTGTTGGACATTCCTGAAAACCCCTCTGTTGTGTTGACGGTCAAGGCAAATGGCCCGCTGGATGATCTGACGACCGATCTTAAGCTGGCCACGAACGGGCAGGAGCGCCTTGCAGGTCAGGTGCAGCTGATTACCCAAGGCAACGCATCCGACCCCGACCGCCGGATTATCGCCGACATCGGCGGAGACATCACAGCAGTGGTCGTGCCGCAGTACCGTGACTTTTTTGGCCCGAATGTCAGCCTGACAGCCGATGCGCTGATCGAAGCAGGCGGGGCAATCGCGTTGGAGGCATTTGACCTGAAAGCTGCGGCCGTTGATCTGTCAGGCCGCTTGCTGTTGTCAGAAAATAAATGGCCCTCTTTCATCGATATCGAAGGTACAGTGGCCCGTGCAGATGGCGCGGCGGTTTTACTGCCGGGCGCCGACGGGGCCAAAGTGGACCGGATCGTGCTCAACGTTGATTATGACGTGCAAAACGATGACGCCTATGAAGCCGTGTTCGACATCACAGGCCTAAACACCAGCGCGGCAGAAGTGGCGCAGACGACGTTGCGCTCAACCGGCACCTTGACCGGAGCGCTGGGCAATGTCGGGCAATTGAACGGCGCGGTCCAGTTTGCAGCACAAGGCGTTGCCCTCGCGGATGCGGCACTGGCCGAGGCGCTGGGCGAGAGCATCAAAGGCACAACCGAGATCAACTATACCGAAGGCCAGCCTTTCCGGATCAGTAACCTCGATCTTGAGGGCAGCGACTATAGCCTCAAGGGCAATGTCGCCTTCAATGGTCTGGGGGCGGGGCTGGCGACTGAGATTGATGCGATACTGGCCGCCACCGATCTTGGTCGGTTTTCTGCACTTGCAGGGCGTGAGCTGGACGGTGCCACGTCTTTGGCGCTGAAAGGCAACGTGACACCGCTGAGCGGTGAGTTTGATCTTCAAGCCGTCGGCACCGCGGACGATATCAAGACGGGCATTGCGCAGGCCGACGCGCTGCTGGTGGGCCGGACCGATGTGCAGATGAATGCCATCCGCAACGTGAACGGCACCTTCCTGCGTGGGCTGGAACTGAACAATGCCGCGATGCTTTTTACCGGATCAGCCGAGCTGTCATCGGCCTCAAGCCGTGTGGATGCCGATGTGGTCTTGCGTGATATCGCGACAGTACTGCCGCAATACGAAGGGCGCGTGACACTCACGGCGAACGCTGTGGAAAACGGCGCAGGTTGGTTGGTCGATGTAAACGCCGACGGCCCTTATGACGCAGCACTGACGGTCGACGGTCTGGCAACGGGTCCTGACGCCGCGTTAGATTTTACCGCCAAAGTGCCGGATTTGTCCCGCTTTGTCGCTGCTGTAGAAGGTCCGCTGAACGCCGACGGCACGCTGCGCCAAACGCCTGAGGGATGGTTGCTTCAAACGGATGCCTCTGGACCTTATGACGCGACTGCGCGGATCAACGGTTTGGTTACGCCTGCGCTGAACATCGGCTTCGAATTGGCCATGCCTGAGGTTTCGGTGGTGGCGCCGCAGGTGAATGGCCCGCTCAAAGCAGCAGGTCGGTTACGCCAGACGGACACCGGTTTTGAGATCGAAACAGATGCCTCTGGCCCCTATAATGCGAATGTTTCGGTGAATGGCGCACTGACGCCGTCAATTGACGTGAAGTTTGACCTCTCTGTGCCCAATGTGCAGCCGCTGGTGCCGCAAGTGAACGGTCCCTTGCGTGCGACCGGGCTGGTGCGCCAGACCGATCAGGGCTTTTTCATCGATACTTCAGCCAGCGGTCCTTATGGCGCACGGGCGCTGGTTGAGGGGCTGGCCACAGGGCCGGATATGTCGCTTGAGTTTGACGTGCGTGTGCCGAATGTGGCGCCGTTGGTTTCCGGTGTGGAGGGGCCGCTGGCCGCAACAGGCACGCTGCGCCAGACGCCCAACGGGATTGCCGTGGACACCAATGCCACTGGTCCCTACAGCAGCCGCGCGTCAGCGCGTGGTGTGGTGACAGGCCCCGACGCCCGGGTGGATTTTAACGTGGCCGTGCCGAACCTTGCTGCAATTGTTCCCAAGCTCAACGGCCCGTTGAACGTGAATGGGAATGCCGCCAAGACCGGTCAGGGGTGGCAAATTGACACCTCTGCCAATGGTCCCGCCGGAACGCAGGCCACCGTGGCAGGACTGGTGGGGGATGACGGACAGTTGAACATCGCGATCAACGGCAATGCGCCCTTGGGCCTTGCCGGACCGTTCATCGCGCCGCGCAGCTTGCAAGGGCAGGCGCGGTTTGATCTGGCGCTGAACGGGGCGGCTGGGCTTGGTGCGCTGAGCGGGACAATCCAGACCTCTGATGCGACGCTCACCGCGCCTAATCTGCGGGTTGCGCTGGAAGGGATCAATGCAAACGTGCAAATCGCCAACAGCCGTGCCGCGATTGATGTCACCGCGAATGCCACGGCAGGCGGGCGTCTTGCGATCAACGGCGCTGTCGGGCTTGATGGCGGGCTGCCTGCCGATTTGGACGTCAGGCTAAGTGATGTTGTGTTGATTGATCCGCGTCTCTACCGGACATCGCTGAGCGGCGCGTTGCGTCTGTCCGGCCCGCTTTCAGGCGGCGCGGGGCTGAGCGGCGATATCGTCATCGGTGAAACAACCGTCACAGTGCCGTCCACTGGCCTCACAAGCATCGGGGACATCCCGCCAATCAACCACGTGGGCGCAGCGAGTGACAACCTTGCTACGCGCCGCCGCGCAGGTTTGCTGGAAGAGGGCGCGGTAAGCGATCCAGCGGAAAGCGGCGCCTCCGGTCCGGGTTTGGGTCTTAATATTTCGGTGAATGCGCCGGGGCGGATTTTTGTGCGCGGCCGCGGCCTTGATGCAGAGCTGGGCGGCAACCTGCGGATCACGGGCGACACCAATAACATCATCTCCGCTGGCCGGTTCGAGCTAGAGCGCGGGCGGCTTGATATATTGGGCAAACGCTTTGATCTGGAGGAAGGAACCGCGCAGTTCCAAGGCGATTTGATCCCCTATATCCGTTTTGTCTCAACCACTTCGACACAAGCTGGCACCGCAAGCATTATCGTTGAAGGCCCCGCAGACGAGCCTGTGGTCAGCTTTGAAAGCTCACCAGCCGGCCCGCAGGACGAAGTTCTCGCACAGCTGTTGTTCGGGCGAAACCTGTCCGAGATTTCTGCTTTTCAGGCGCTGCAACTGGCCAACGCGGTTGCAACGCTGGCAGGGCGCGGCGGTACCGGAGTGGTCGGCAACCTGCGCGACCGTTTTGGTCTGGATGATCTGGATGTGACAACGACCGACACCGGCGAAACCGCTCTGCGCGTGGGTAAGTATATCAGCGACAATGTTTATACAGACGTCACTGCTGCCTCTGACGGCACCGGCGAAGTGTCATTGAACATCGATATATCGGATCACCTTATCGGCAAGGCGACGCTGGGCACGGACGGGAATTCGTCCCTCGGCCTGTTCTATGAGAAGGATTATTGATCCGGCGTAAAGCGGCCAAAACGGCCCCGTTTGAACAGCAGCCCGTCGCTTTCTTCGGGTTGGATCGCGGCTGACGTGATCTGACCCAGGATGATCGAATGATCGCCTACGGCATGAACGGCATAGGCATCACAATGAAATGTCGCGAGGCACCCGTGCAGGGTCGGGGCGCCATTGGGGCCCGCATCCCAAGGGTACGGCGAAAAATCATGCCCCTGCGCGGCAAAGTGCTTTGCCAGCGGCATTTGTTCCGCGCTTAGAACATGGATGCAAAAAGCGGATGCCGCTGCAAACGCATCATGCCGTTTGGAAGACCGCGCCGCAGACCACAGCACCAGCGGAGGATCGAGCGAGACTGATGAAAAAGAATTCGCGGTCATTCCCAGCGGTCCTGCATCCGTCTGCGCGGTAATCAGCGCGACACCCGTGCCAAACTGCCCCAGCGCGCGGCGCAGGTCTGTGGTACGGGCCGGATCTGGCACAAAGCTTTTCATATTCGTCTCCATAGGGGCGAGCGGTGCCACGGGCGCTGCGGTTTGTCTAGTGCGCTGACCTACAGCGCTTCCGCTCTGTGATGTCCTAGCTACGTTGATACCGCCTTACTTAGCGTGGTTCTGACAAAAGAAAGGGGCTGTATTGGTGCTGTGCGTATGAAAAAAGGCGCCCCGCTAGGGACGCCTCTCAGTTAGCGATGAGCGTTGGCTCATTTGTTCATGCGGTTCTCGATCAGGTCGTCGACCACGGATGGATCAGCCAGCGTCGACGTGTCGCCCAGCGTGGCATGATCGTTCTCGGCAATCTTGCGCAGAATGCGGCGCATGATCTTGCCAGAGCGTGTTTTCGGCAGGCCCGGTGCCCACTGGATCAGATCAGGTGACGCGATGGGGCCAATCTCGGTGCGGACCCAGTTGCGCAATTCAGTGCGCAGCTCATCCGAAGGCTCCTCGCCGCCCATGAGGGTCACATAGCAGTAGATGCCCTGACCCTTGATATTGTGCGGATACCCGACCACGGCCGCTTCGGCCACTTTGGCATGTGCGACAAGAGCGGATTCAACTTCTGCCGTGCCCATCCGGTGGCCGGATACGTTGATGACATCATCCACACGGCCTGTGATCCAGTAATCGCCGTCTTCGTCGCGTTTGCAGCCGTCTCCGGTGAAGTAATACCCGGGATAGTCCGAGAAATAGGTCTTTTCGAAGCGGTCGTGATCGCCCCAGACCGTACGCATCTGGCCGGGCCAGCTGCTTGCAATGCACAGCACGCCTTCAGCAGGATTGCCAGTCAGTTCTTCCGCCGTTGTGGGTTCCAGCACAACTGGCTTGATCCCGAAAAAAGGCTTCATAGCTGAGCCGGGCTTGGTTGCGTGGGCACCGGGCAGGGGGGTCATCAGATGGCCGCCGGTTTCGGTTTGCCACCATGTGTCGACGATCGGGCAGCGATTGCCGCCAATAACATCATTATACCAGTTCCACGCTTCGGGGTTAATAGGCTCTCCCACTGTGCCAAGAATGCGCAGGCTGCTCAGGTCAACACCTTTGACGAAATCATCCCCTTGGCCCATCAGCGCACGGATAGCTGTGGGGGCAGTATAGAACTGGTTTACCTTGTGCTTTTCGCAGACCTGCCAAAAACGGCTGGCGTCCGGATAGGTCGGCACACCTTCAAACATCACCGTGGTCGCGCCATTCGCCAGCGGGCCATACACGATATAGCTGTGGCCCGTGACCCAGCCCACATCGGCGGTGCACCAGAAGATATCCCCTTCTTTATAGTCAAAGGTGATCTCATGCGTCATCGCGGCATATACCAGATAACCGCCTGTGGAATGCACCACGCCTTTTGGCTGGCCGGTAGAGCCCGAGGTGTAGAGGATGAACAGCGGATCTTCCGCATCCATCGCTTCGGGTTCGCAGGTGTCGGAGGCGTCAACAGCGAGGGCGTTATAGTCGTAGTCGCGGCCCTCAACCCATGTCGTCTGGCCGCCGGTGCGTTTGACCACAAGGCATTTCACAGTGTCCTTGCAATGCAGCAGCGCCTGATCCGCATTGGTTTTGAGCGGTGTGGCACGGCCACCGCGCGGCGCATGGTCGGCAGTGATCACAACCTTGGCATCGCACCCATTGACGCGCGCAGCCAAAGCATCGGGGGAGAAACCCGCAAAAACAATTGAATGGATCGCACCGATCCGTGCGCAGGCCAGCATGGCATAGGCAGCCTCGGGGATCATCGGCATATAGATGATGACACGATCGCCACGCGTCACACCCAGATCTTTGAGAATGTTTGCCATTTTGCAGGTGCCTGCGTGCAAATCCTTATAGGTGATATGCTTGGCTTCTTCTTCGGGGCTGTCCGGCTCCCAGATGATCGCGGTCTGGTCGCCGCGTGTCTCAAGATGGCGGTCGATGCAGTTGGCAGCCACGTTCAGTTGCCCGTCAGCGAACCAGTTGATCTTGACCGATCCCAGCGTGAAATCCACGTCTTGCACCTGCGTAAACGGCTTCATCCAGTCCACGCGACCGGCTTGCTCTTTCCAAAAGCTGTCCGGATCGGAGATTGATGCGGCGTACATTGCATCATATTTTGCAGCATCCACGTGGGCGGCTGCCGCAAGATCGGCGTGGGGCGGGTAGGTTTTTGCAGTTTGTGACATGGAAATGTCTCCTCCAGATGGGCAGCTTGCGTCTTTTTGTTTCGCGCAGTCTTGCCAGTGTTTGAGCGCAGCTTAGGGGCTGGAAGGGAGTAAGGGAATATTCAAGGGCGGGGGGGGGCGGAGTTTGTGTAAATATATTTCCGAATTTCAGTAAAGCTTGTAAATGTTGCGCGACCCCATTCGGATCGGGGTGGTGAAACAGGGGCTTGGCAGTAGGCGGGGGAGCCGCTAACTTACCGCCCAAGCGCGCCAGAGAAGGTGCGCATCAACGGGAGACTCCAATGAATAAATTTTTGAGCGGCGCAGCTGTCTGCGCCCTGAGCTTTGCTTTTGTATCCGAAGCAGCTGCAACCGAATGGAATGTATCTGTCTGGGGCAAACGCCGCGCCTTCACAGAGCACGTAGAGAAACTGGCTGAGCTGGTATCCGAGAAGACCAACGGCGAATTCACCATGAACGTGAGCTATGGCGGTCTGTCCAAGAACCGTGAGAACCTCGACGGTATCTCAATCGGTGCCTTCGAGATGGCGCAGTTCTGTGCCGGTTATCACCGCGACAAAAACCGCGTAGTAACTGTTCTTGAGCTGCCCTTCCTCGGCGTCGAGAACCTTGAGCAAGAGCTTGCCGTGTCCAAAGCCGTTTACGCGCACCCTGCGGCTACCGAAGAAATGGCGCAGTGGAATGCAAAGCTGCTGATGACCTCACCAATGCCACAGTACAACCTTGTTGGCACAGGCGAGCCACGCAGCACGCTGGCTGAGTTTGAAGGTATGCGCGTTCGTGCGACGGGTGGTATCGGCGATGCGTTCGCGGCTGTTGGCGCAGTGCCAACCTCCGTGACGTCCTCCGAAGCATTCCAGGCGATGGAATCCGGTGTCGTTGATACAGTGGCATTCGCGCAGCACGCACACCTGAGCTTTGGCACGATCAACGAAGCGGATTGGTGGACAGCCAACCTGAACCCCGGCACCGTGAACTGCCCAGTGGTCGTTAACATCGACGCCTATGAGAGCCTGTCGGACGCCGAGCGTGAAGCACTGGATTCCTCCGTTGATGAAGCGCTGGATCACTACCTTGCCAACTATGGCGAGCTGCTGAAGCGTTGGGATGCGGTTCTGGAAGAAAAAGGCGTGACCAAAGTCGAAATCGCGCCAGAAGTTCTTGCTGAATTCCGCACAACAGCGGCTGATCCGATCCGCGACAAGTGGATTGCCGACATGGAAGCGCAAGGCATCCCGGGTCAGGAACTGTATGATCTTGTTGTGAAAACACTGGCTGACGCGAAAAGCGGTAGCTAATCGGGAGCAGGGGCGTGATGCGCCTCTGACCCGAAACACATAGGCTGCGCACCCCTAATGCTGGGTTGCGCAGCCTTTTTTGCGTAATTGAATAAGGGGGGTGAGCCCATGGCAGGTTCAGCTGCGGTACTGGAAGATTCCAGTTTACTAAGCAAACTCGACCGCATGTTGCTACCAGTAGAACGCTTTTGCGCGCTGCTGAGCGGCCTTGCGATTTTCTCACTGATGTTTCTGGCGGCCTATTCGGTCACCGCGCGGAAATTCTTCGGCAGCCCGTTGATGGGCTACGTTGATTACATCGAAGCGGCGATGCCGGTGATTGCGATTATGGGCGTGTCCTATGTCGCCCGCGATGGCACGCATATCCGCATGGACATCTTGGTCAATGCTCTCAAGGGCCGCGTCTTGTGGCTGTTCGAGCTGATCTCGGTTCTGTTGATGCTCTTGCTGATTGTCGGGCTGACCTATGGCGCATGGGAGCATTTCGACCGCTCGTTCGACTGTACCCGTCCTTGGTGTTCGCGTGACAGCTCGATCGACGTCAGCTTGCCGATCTGGCCCAGCAAGCTGGTTGTGCCAATTGCGTTTGCAGTGCTGACATTGCGTCTGTTGTTACAGGCGTGGGGCTATGGCCGTGCGCTGGTGTTGGGGCTGGAAAACCCCGTTGCCGTGCCGCTATCGCTAACCGTGGCTGAGCAGGCGATGGCCGAAGCGAAAATTCTCGAAGGGGCTGACTGATGGAACCTATTGAAATTGGTATCTACGTCTCAATCGGGATGTTGGGGATGGTCGTGCTGGGTATGCGCGTGGCGTTTGCTGCGGGTCTGGCAGGCTATGTTGGGTTGGTCTGGTTGCGCTGGAACGGGTTTGATTATGATCCCGAACGGTTCTGGAAAGCGGTCGAGATCAGCACAAAGATCGCAGGCCTGACGCCACATTCCAAAGTCAGCGCGCAAGTGCTGAGCCTGATCCCTGTCTTCATTATGATCGGTTATCTGGCCTATTACGCCAAGCTGACAACGGCTTTGTTCGAAGCCTGTAAGCGCTGGTTTGCGTGGGTGCCGGGCGGGCTGGCGGTTTCGACCGTATTTGCCACGGCGGGCTTTGCTGCGGTGTCCGGTGCTTCTGTGGCAACGGCGGCCGTTTTCGCCCGCATCGCCATCCCGGAAATGCTCAAGATCGGATACAACAAGCAGTTCGCGGCAGGTGTTGTGGCGGCTGGCGGCACACTGGCTTCGCTTATTCCGCCTTCTGCGATCCTCGTGATTTACGCGATCATTGTTGAGCAAGACGTGGGCATGCTTTTGTTGGCCGGCTTCATTCCGGGTGTGTTTTCGGCGATTGTCTATGCAACGCTGATTATCGGCATTGCAATGATCTGGAAGAACGTCGGTCCCCCTGTCACCGGCTTTACGTGGAGACAGCGTTTCGAAAGCCTGCCGCCTGCGTTGCCCATCGTTGCGGTCGTCGTCATCATCATCTTCTTCGTCTATAACCCGTTCGGTGACGCGTGGGGCACCCCGACCGAAGGCGGCGCCGTGGGTGCGTTCATCGTCTTTCTTATGGCGTTGTATCGCGGCATGCGCTGGGGCCAGCTCAAAGAGGCACTGCTGGAGACAGCCAAGCTGACCGTGATGATCTTTACCATCATCTGGGGCGTGCTGATCTATGTGCGTTTTTTAGGGTTCGCCGAATTGCCTGATGCGTTTGCCAGTTGGATCACCTCGCTTGAGATGCAGCCGATCGTCATCCTGATTTGCATCCTGCTGGCATACGCTGTGCTTGGGATGTTCATGGATGCCATCGGGATGCTGCTGTTGACGTTGCCGGTAGTCTACCCCGCAGTGATGGCGCTGAATGGTGGTGAAAATGTCGCCGCCATCGACAGTGCCTTTGGCATGTCTGGCCCGATGTGCGCGATCTGGTTCGGGATATTGGTGGTCAAAATGGCAGAGTTCTGTCTGATCACCCCGCCCATCGGTCTGAACTGTTTCGTTGTGGCCGGTGTGCGTGATGATCTGACCGTTCAGGATGTTTTCAAAGGGGTAACCCCGTTCTTCCTGGCCGATGCTGTTACGATCGCATTGCTGGTTGCCTTCCCGGGCATCGTGCTTTGGCTGCCGTCTTTGGCGGGCTAGGCGAACGGCCAACGCCCCAATGCTTTTGAGACACGCGTTCCCTTTCTAGGGGGCGCGTGTTTCTTCTTCTGGTGACCGGACGGTATCCTGACCGCTGTTATCAAGGAAATTGCTGAATATTTTCAGGGCCTCGACGTTTTCGCTGACGACCTTGAAGACAACAAGAAACGGCACCGCAATCAACGCGCCGGCAATCCCCCACAGCCAACCCCAAACGACAACCGTCAAGAACACAGCGACAGTGTTAAGCTCCAGCCGTTTCCCCACCAGCCAAGGCGTGATGAACTGCCCTTCTGCCGTGGTCAGGAACATGTATCCCGCAGGTGCAAGCATGGCGTACCCGACGCTGTCAAATGTGATCAACGCATAGGCACCGGCAATGGCTGCCCCCGTTACCCCGCCGATATAGGGCAGGAAGTTTAGCAGAAACGCGGCTATTCCGAAGATATGCGCACCGGGTAGGCCAATGATCCACATCAAGCTCCCGACACAAATCCCAAGGGCTGCGTTGATGATCGTAATGGTGAAAAGGTACCGCGAGACGCGCCGCTCCACATCATAAACGGCCGAGAGGGCGCGTTTCTTGCCGGTCAGAGTCTGAAACGACTGGACTAGTTTGATGTAGAACATGTTTCCGGAGGCCAGCAAAAAGGTTGCTAACACAAGCGTTACGGCGATTGTCCCGCCCAGCTTAACACCGGTGCTCATCGCGCTGTCGAGAAGAGTGGGTTGTTTGACCACTACCTCCTGTGTCCCAACGGGCGCGGCACTCATTTTGTCTACTTCTTCGGTCGCGCGGCGCACGGTTTCGACTGTGTCAGACACACCGCGCAGCTTGCTCTCGATCTGGCGGCCCATGACAGGCAACTCATCCGACCACAACGCCACCGTGCCTGCAGAGCCGCCGATGATCGCCAAAATCACCGTACCGGTTAGCCCCACCAACAACACAGCCGCAATGCTGCTTGGCACACCTGCGCGCCCAAGCGTGCGCATGACCGGACTAAGCGTGAGAGCTAACAGCACGCCTAGTAGAATTGGCAGGACAAGGTCTTTTGCGAAATAGGCTGTTACGAAAATCGCAATCAGGCAAAGCAGTTGCAGGGATCGACGGATCGAGGTGAGGTCTTCCAAAATATGCGGTTCCCAAAAGCGATTACGTAACACAACGCACCGACCGCCCCTTTGGTTCATCTTTATTTTCATGTCACTGGTTCAGGCCTGCACTGGCGCAATCGTGCCTTGACCATCTGCTGCGCAAATGGCCAGACTAGCTGCTCTGGTTGCCTTGTTCGAAAGCGCTAAATGTTCCGATTTATTCATACGTCCGATCTGCATCTGGGCAAGCCCTTTGGCCGCCACAGCGAAGAGGTCCGTGGCCGTTTGCGGCAGGCGCGGCATGAGGTGTTGGGCCGGCTTGCGGCGGTGGCGCGCACGCAGGGGGCATCTGTTGTCTTGTTAGCTGGCGATACCTTCGACCAGCAAACGCCGGCCCCGCAGGTGACGCGTCAGGCATTGAACGCGATGGCGCAAGAGCAGGATATCACCTGGGTGCTGATGCCGGGTAACCATGACAGCCTTGCCGCAAGCGAGTTGTGGCAAACCATCCAGCGCGACAAGCCCGACAATCTGCTGCTGGCGCTTACGGCGCAACCATTTGCGATCGCCGACGCCTATCTGCTGCCCGCCCCCTGCACAACGCGCAACCCCGGGCGCGACCTGACCGTAGATATGGACCAGCCAACGCCCGAAGGGGCGCTGCGGATAGGTCTTGGACATGGGGGTATTCAAGAGTTCAGCAGCCTCGGCACGGTGGCGGCAGAAGGGCCAAGCGGGATCATCGCGCCCGACCGCGCTTCCAAGGCGGGGCTGGATTATCTGGGCTTGGGCGATTGGCACGGGCAGATCAGGGTCAATGCGCACACATGGTATTCCGGCACGCCAGAGCCTGACAGTTTTAAACATCCGCACAGTGGCACTGCTCTGGCCGTCAGCGTTGCGCAGGTTGGTGCGGTGCCTGACGTCACGCCTGTGCGCACCGGGGGCATCGACTGGCAACACATCGCGCTTGAGCTGACGCCGCAAGACGATTGCACCACGATCCTTGATGCTTCCCTGCCGCCGCTCGGCGCTCGGCGTGACACGCTGCTTCGGGTCAGCGCGCAGGGTCGATTGGGCGTTCAGCAGATGCAACAACTGCGGTCAAAACTGGTCCACGTTGCACCCGACTTTCTGGACCTCACACAAGATCTGGATGCGGTGTTGCTGGCCCATGATGCGGCCGATCTTGAAGTGATCGATTCCTCTGGCGGGGCGTTGCGCCAAACCGCAGAGGCGCTGGCCGCGCGGGCGCAGAACGGCGATCTCTCGGCAGCTGACCGGCGTGTGGCGGCGACTGCGCTGGCGCAACTCTTTTCCTTTGTTGCGGGGGCAGATGCATGAAACTGCGCAGCCTCACCCTCAGCAACGTCCGCAAGTTCGCAGGCCAAACCGCCACCATCAGCGCCATCGGAGATGGTGTCAGTGTGGTGTCCGAGGCCAACGAGTTCGGCAAGTCGACATTCTTTGACGCCCTGCATGCGTTGTTCTTTCTCAAATACGGTGCGGCCACGCGCGAAGTGAAATCTCTCCAGCCGCGCTCGGGGGGGGCGGTGCGGGTCAGCGCGCAGATCGAATTGCCAACGGGTCTGTTCACGGTAGAAAAATCGTTTCTCGCGCAAAAACGCGCCTCGGTGAAAGACGCAAGCGGCACGGTCATCGCGCTGGATGATGAAGCGGAGCGCTGGATCGCGCAGCTGATGGGCAGCGGGATCGAGGGGCCGGCAGGTTTGCTGTGGGTGAGGCAAGGCACGACCGCGTTGGAGCCCGGCGGCACCAGCGGTGCCGAAAAGTCCGAGAAAGAGCGTCTGCTGGGCGCGCGCCGCGATCTGCTTTCGTCGGTCGCGGGTGAGATCGATATGGTCACCGGTGGCCGCCGCATGGACCGCGTGATCGAAGCCGCGATGCAATCGCTCGGGCGTCTTGCGACCCCAACGGGGATACCCAAGGCGAACGGTCCGTGGAAGCTCGCACAGCAAGAGGCGCAGGCCCTAACTGATCAACATGCGGAGCTTGAACGTGTGTGTCTGGAGCTATCCGATGCACTGGTCCAGCGCCGTGAGGTTGCCACGCGGTTGGGAATGCTGGAGGCCCCCGGTGCCCAAGAGGCGCTGAACGAAGCACTGGAGGCCGCACAAACTGCGCATAAAACGGCTCAGGATCACGCAGAGAAGTTGGCGCAGGCGCAGGATCAGGTCGCTTTGCGGCGCCTTGAAATGGAGGGCGCGCAGGCGCGGCTGGACAAGCTTATCGCGGCTGCGGAAGGGTTTGATCACGCGCGCACCCAGCTCTCGGCAGCTCAGGCGTCCTATTCCGAAGCGGCGCAAAGCGCTCGCGCGGCCGAGGCGGCCACCGACGCTGCGCAAACGGGTCTGGCGAAGGCAAGCGCGGCCTTGGCGTCCGCCCAAGCCGCAAAAGAGGCACTGCAACACGAAGCACTACGCAAGAATGCTGTTGAAAAGCACGAACAGCTACAGGCGCGTCTTGCTCAGATGGTGCAAAAGAGGGACGCGCTTGAGCGGGCAAACGCAGCCCTTGCGACGCAATCCGTGACATCCCAAGCGTTAGAGCGGATTGAGCACGCGCAGGCCGATCTTGCGCGGGCGCAGGCAGAGGCAACGGCTGGCGGTGTCCAGATGCAATTGGACTATGACGCCGCGCACAAGGTTTCTTCCAAGGGAGTGGCGCTTGAGGCGGGTGCGCACAGGGTCGGCCAACGTGCGGTTTTTGATTTGCCGGGGATCGGGCGCATGACCCTTGATCCTGGCGATGCTGCCGCTGATACGGCGGCTGTTGAAACGGCACAGACGGCACTTCGAACCACGCTTGACGCTGTGGGCATGGCGGACGTTGACACAGCGCGCCGATCTGCCGCGCTGCGGCGGGAGACAGTGGCCGAGATTGCCCTATTGAAAAACGTGCAAGAGACGTTGGCCCCCGAAGGTATGGAGGCTTTGCAAGCAGCAGTTGCGCACGCGTTGGCAGCAGTCGATGCGTCAGCAAGCCAGTCCCGAACACAGCTTGATCCGGATGACGTCCTAAAACAGCTCGAGGCCGCACAGCAGACTGAACATGTGGCGCGTGGGAATTATGACACCAGCCGCGACAAGCGCGATGCCGCGCGTGCTGCGTTGGCGCGCGCGCAAGCTTTGCGCGATGCCGCCCAGTCCGGTTTTGATCTGGCCGCGGCTGCCTATGGTGATCAGGATGAATTTGAAGACCGCAAGGCGCAGGCTGCGCGCGATTGTGCACTGGCGGGCGTTGCCGTTGAAGATGCCAACGCAGCGTCGGAGGCTTTGCAGAAAGTGGCACCTGATCTGGCCAACGCACAGGCTGATCTTGCCCGCGCTACTTCGGCGTCCGAAAACGCCCGCGAGGAGCGCTTGCGCCTGAAAACCCGCATTGCCGATCTGGGCGCCACCATCCGCGCCCGCGCAGAGGATGGCGTAGAAGAAAAACGCGACGAGGTCGCAGGGCTGCTTCAGGCGGCAACGGAACGCGCGGCGCGGTTTGAACATGAAGCCGCAGGCCTGATGTTGCTGGTCGAGTCGTTGCGCGCCAAACGAGGTGCTGCTCAAGAGGCCTACTTTGGCCCCGTGCAACAAGAGCTTGCGCCGCTGCTGGCATTGTTGCACGCGGATGCCGCGCTCAGCTTTGATCCTGCATCCCTTTTGCCGCAAGGGCTGGCGCGCGGCGGCGCGGACGAACCGCTGGATATGCTCAGCGGTGGCACGCAGGAACAGATCGCCATCCTGACGCGTCTTGCCTTTGCGCGGCTGTTTGCGCGACAGGGCAAGCCGATGCCGATCATTCTGGACGATGCGCTGGTGTATTCCGATGATAACCGGATCTTGGCGATGTTCACCGCACTGCACCGTGTGGCGGCAGACCAGCAGGTGATTGTGTTCTCTTGCCGCCAGATGGCCTTTGCTGGCTTGGGCGGCACACGTCCGGTGGTTGAGATCACGCAAGATCGCTGAACTGCCTAACATTTAGGCACCGCGCTTAAACACGCACCGTTTCAACCTGAAAAAGCTACCGTCCGCTGTGCCGCCATGTTCATCTTTGGCAAAGAGAGATGAATGAGTCTGGATAACCTACACCTGCCCGAAGAGGCCCCTGTTGCGCACAGCGCCATCCCGCCGCGGGCGCGGGGGGCGGTGGTGCTATCCATGCATGAGCGGGATGGTGGTACACATTTGTCGGGGCTGCGGCAGTCGGGGTGTCTCAAGTGTATTCTGCCCCGAATTTTCCGCCCCGACGCCGAAGCTGTGTTGGTCAATACCGCTGGCGGCGTCACGGGCGGTGACCGGATCGAGGTTGCGGCGACGCTGGCGCGAGATGCGCAGCTCAGCATCACCACGCAAGCAGCAGAGCGGATTTACCGCACAGTAGATGGCACCACGGGACAGGTCAGATCGAAAGTCGAGGTCGGGCAGGGCGCGCGGCTGAACTGGTTGCCCCAAGAGACAATTCTGTTCGATCGCGCCCGTCTGTCGCGCAGGTTGGACATCAACCTGACCGGCGATGCGCGGCTCCTTTTGTGTGAAACGCTTGTTTTCGGGCGTGCCGCAATGGGAGAGCGGGTGCATGATTTGCACTTACACGACCGCATTCAGGTTACTCGGGACGGTGCTCCGCTTTTTCGCGATGGTATCCGGCTGCACGGCGATGCCCACGCGCAACTGGCGCGACCGGCAATGGCTAACGGGGCCGGTGTGGTGGCGACGCTGGCCTTCGCCGCGCCCGAGGCGGAACAGATGCTGTCCAAAGTACGCGCGCTTTTGCCTGAAAACGCGGGTGCCAGCCTGCGCAGCCCGGGCCTGCTTGTTCTGCGCGCTCTGGCCGGGGACAGTTTAACTCTGCGCCGATTTATGATTCCTGTGCTGGAACTGCTTTCCAGCCATCCGCTACCTGCTGTCTGGAGGCTATAACCTGTGCAACTAACCCCCCGAGAAAAAGACAAACTGCTGATCGCGATGGCTGCCGAAGTAGCGCGCAGGCGACTTGCGCGTGGCGTAAAGCTAAACCATCCCGAAGCGATTGCCCTGATCACCGATGCCGTGGTCGAGGGCGCGCGTGACGGCCGCTCTGTCGCGGACATGATGGAGGCCGGCGGCCACGTTATCACCCGTGATCAATGTATGGATGGGGTCCCCGAGATGATCCACGACGTGCAGGTCGAGGCGACCTTTCCAGATGGGACCAAACTGGTGACCGTCCACAATCCGATCCGTTGAACCCGAAAAGGAACACCTGAAATGAAACCGCTATTTACCGCTTTGCCCCTCGTTCTTTCGGCCTCGATGGCATTGGCCCACGAGGGCGCTCACTTGCACCACCACCTTTCGGATCCGAACTGGCTGCCGCTGGTGGCGGGGCTGTTTGTGATCGCAGGTGCAGCAGTCATTGGGTGGGTGCAGAAATGATCCCTGGCGAAGTACTGGTTGCTGCGGGATCACTTACCCTGAACGCGGATGCCGAAGCGATCACGCTGATTGTGGCTAACACCGGTGACCGGCCCATTCAGGTGGGCAGCCACTATCATTTCGCCGAAACGAACCCCGCGCTCGATTTTGACCGTACGTCAGCGTATGGATTGCGTCTGGATATTGCAGCGGGCACGGCGGTGCGGTTCGAACCGGGCCAGCGCCGCGAAGTACATCTGATCCCGATTGGCGGCGCGCGAAAGGTGTTCGGCTTTAACGGTAAGGTCATGGGGCCGCTGGTCTTGGCCGCAGGCCTGTTTCTTGGATCGGTCTTCGCACCTGCCGCGCAGGCCCAGACCGCGGCGGAGTGTATTGCGCCACAGGCCCAGCAGTTGATGAATGCCTGTGCTGCAAAAGAGTACCAAGAAGTTGATGACGCGCTGAATGAAGCGTGGAAACCGGCGAAATCATTTGCTGATGCTATCGGGCAGGGGGATGCCTTGCTTGCTGCACAGCGGGCATGGATTGGCTACCGGGATGCTGCCTGCGAGGTGCATGCAAGCCCCTATGCAGGCGGGTCGATCCAGCCGCTTATCTACAGCACGTGCATGACCGAACTTACCGTGCAGCGCACCCGCATGTTGCTTGAATTCCACGCTTATTAAGTCACGCGCTCAGGAGAGCCGACATGAAATTCCAAGACACTCTACCCGATCCTTTCGCCTATTTCGCCAATACTGTGCAGGTCGCCCATATGATGGCCGAGGCGCAGATGGTCATTGGCATGCGTCTTATGGGGATGGCCGGTATCTGGTCTGTCCCGCCGGCAGAAGACGCCCTGATGGTGTCCGAGAAGATGCACGCCGTGACCCGCTCTGCCACAGATGCAGGCCACGCGATGATGCGGGGCGAAACCCCAGACAAGATTACCGCCGCTGCGATCAAGCCATTGCGCCAGAAGACCCGCGCAAACGCAAAACGCCTTGGCAAACGTGGCCTCAAGAGGACCTGAAGATATGCCTGTTCAAATCCCCCGCACGCAATACGCAGCCATGTATGGCCCGACCACCGGCGACCGTATCCGCCTTGCAGATACCGATCTTATTATCGAAGTAGAGCGTGATCTGACGACCTACGGCGAAGAAGTGAAATTCGGCGGCGGCAAGGTTATTCGCGACGGGATGGGGCAAAGCCAGATCAGCCGCGCAGGCGGGGCCGTGGATACGGTGATCACCAATGCGCTGATCGTCGACCACTCGGGTATCTACAAGGCAGATGTCGCGCTCAAGGACGGGCTGATTGCGGCCATCGGCAAAGCTGGCAACCCCGACACCCAAAGTGGCGTCGACATCATCATCGGGCCGGGGACCGAGATTATTGCGGGTGAAGGGCGCATCCTGACCGCGGGCGGGATGGACAGCCATATCCACTTTATCGCGCCCCAGCAGATGGGTGATGCGCTGCATTCCGGTGTGACGACCTGTTTTGGTGGCGGGACCGGGCCTGCGCATGGCACGCTTGCGACTACCTGTACCCCGGGCCCGTGGCACATTGGTCGCATGTTGCAGGCCTTTGACGGCATTCCCATGAACATCGGCCTGTCAGGAAAAGGCAACGCGAGCCAGCCCGAAGCGCTGATTGAAATGGTGCGCGGCGGTGCCTGTTCGCTAAAGCTGCACGAGGACTGGGGGACGACACCGGCGGCGATTGATTGCTGCCTGTCGGTCGCCGATGACATGGATGTGCAGGTGATGATCCACACCGACACATTAAACGAAAGCGGTTTTGTCGAGCATACCGTGGCGGCCATGAAAGGGCGCACCATCCACGCATTCCACACCGAAGGGGCGGGGGGCGGCCACGCGCCGGACATCATCAAGATCTGCGGTGAGGAGTATGTCCTGCCCAGCTCCACCAACCCGACGCGCCCTTTCACAGTGAACACTGTTGAAGAGCATCTGGACATGCTGATGGTCTGCCATCACCTTGATAAATCCATCCCCGAAGACATCGCTTTCGCCGAAAGCCGTATCCGCCGCGAGACAATTGCCGCCGAAGACATCCTGCACGACATGGGCGCGTTTTCGATCATCGCAAGCGACAGTCAGGCCATGGGACGTGTCGGCGAAGTGTTGATCCGTACGTGGCAGACGGCGGACAAGATGCGCAAGCAGCGGGGCCGTCTGGCTGAAGAAACAGGCGACAACGACAATTTCCGCGTGCGCCGCTATATCGCGAAATACACCATCAACCCCGCGATCGCCCAAGGCGTGAGCCACGTCATCGGGTCGATTGAAGTGGGCAAGCGCGCCGATCTGGTACTGTGGAACCCTGCCTTCTTCGGTGTGAAGCCTGAGATGGTGCTGATGGCGGGCACTATTGTCGTGGCGCAGATGGGCGATACCAATGCTTCTATTCCGACGCCACAACCAGTCTATTCGCGCGCCATGTTCGGCGCCTTTGGCCGATCACTTACGGAATCTTCGGTGACCTTTGTGTCGGGCGCAGCCCATGCCGACGGCATCGGTGCATCGCTTGGGCTGGCAAAGCAAACCATACCGGTCAAAAACACCCGAAATATCGGGAAGAAAGACCTCATCCACAACAGCGCCCTTCCGCAGGTCGAGGTTGATCCCGAGACCTATGAGGTGCGCGCAGACGGCGTATTGCTGACGTGCGAGCCTGCCGAAGTGCTGCCGATGGCGCAGCGATATTTCATGTTCTGATGAGCGCACTGCAACTGAAAGCTTGATATGACCGACCACCTTACCCAGACCATCAGGACCGCAGGCACTTGGACCGGCGCAACCCAAACTTGCAAGCTCAGCTATGATGGCCGTTTTCTGCGCCGCAAAGTGATCCAGACGCTTGACGGGCAAAGCGTGCTGGTGGACCTGCCAAAGACCACATCGCTCAATCACGGTGATGCCTTCGAGACGGCTGACGGACAGCTGATCGAGGTGATTGCCGCAGAAGAGGCGTTGCTGGAGATCACGGGGGAAAACCTTGTGCAGTTGGCATGGCACATCGGCAACCGCCACACGCCGTGCCAGATCGAAGCAGACCATCTGCTGATCCAGAATGATCCGGTGATCGGCCATATGCTTGAACATCTGGGCGCTAAGGTCACGCAGGTGCTGCGTCCTTTTACGCCCGAAGGCGGCGCCTATGGCCACGGGCGGACCCATAGTCACGAACATGGCCACACGGCGCATGATCACGACCATGCCCACTGATCCCATTCTGATCCTCAGCCAGTGGTTTTCGCCTGCTTATCCGCTGGGCAGCTTTGCCTATTCGCACGGGCTTGAACTGGCGATACAGGACGGCAGCATCAGCAATGCCGCGCAGCTGGAAATCTGGCTTGGCGATCTGATGTTTCACGGGGCGGGACATACGGACGCGATCTTTGTTCATCTGGCGCATGGCTGTGACGATAGTGTTGCGGCCGGGATGCTGGATGCACATGCGCGTGCATTTTCCCCCAGTGCAGAGCGGATGTTCGAAAGCGTCCAGCAAGGCAGTGCCTTTGCCCGAACCACCCGTGACATCTGGGGAGTGGACCTGCCGGACCTTCTGCATCCGTTGGCCGTAGGATACGCGGCACGGCAGCTTGATTTGTCGGCGGGTCTGACGGCCACGCTGTATCTTCAAGCCTTCGTGGCGAACCTTGTTTCCTGCGCGGTACGGCTTGTGCCGCTGGGCCAGACCGAAGGGCAGGCGGTGCTACGTCGGCTGAGCCTTCTTTGCCCCCGGATCAGCGCGCAAGCCGCCAAAGAGGGCATGGAGGGACTGCTAAGCGCCACCTTCGCCTCTGACATCGCGGCCATGCGACATGAAACACTCAACCACAGGATTTTTCGCACATGACCAAAATGAATGGGCCCCTGCGGGTCGGCATCGGTGGCCCTGTCGGGGCCGGTAAAACCACTCTTACCGCCGCCATCGCGCGCGCGTTGCACCCGCATCTGTCGCTGGGTGTCATCACCAATGACATCTACACGCAGGAAGATGCCGAAGCGTTGATGCGCATGCAAATTCTGCCGCAAGACCGCGTGATGGGCGTTGAGACCGGCGGCTGCCCGCACACAGCGATCCGCGAGGATGCCTCGATTAATCTGGCCGCCGTGGCCGAGATGCAGCGCCGCCATGCCGATCTTGAGCTGGTCCTGATCGAAAGTGGCGGAGACAATCTGTCGGCCACGTTCAGCCCCGAACTGGCCGACCTGACGCTTTACGTGATCGACGTTGCCGCAGGCGAGGAAATTCCGCGTAAGGGCGGCCCTGCCATCACAAAATCCGACCTGCTGGTGATCAACAAGACCGATCTGGCCCCGCATGTCGGTGCCTCCTTGGAGGTGATGGCGCGTGACGCGAAACGCATGCGCGGTGATTTGCCTTTTGTCTTCTGCGCGCTGCGCCACGGGGAAGGCGCCGACGCCGTGGTTCGACACATCATAGCGGCCGGTGGGCTGTCGGTTCCCGCATTGGCCCAAGCCGAAACGGTCTAGCTCCGCGCCGGCGTTCGTTCCCCGATGTCCCAGAAAAGGCCGGTCATGACCTGCATTGCCTCGCGGCAGACGGGTTTAAGGACATGCTCGTTCGGTGCGTGCTGATTGCACCCCAGATAGCTGTGCGGAATCCAGATCGTCGGCAGGCCGAGAATATCGGCAAAGCAGTCGTTTGGCAGCGAACCTGCCAGATTGGGCAGGACATGCGGCGCTTTGCCGGTGGTCTGTGTTATTGAGGCCTTAACATACCCAACCCAAGGATGATCGGGATCGAGGCGCGTTGCCGCAAATATTCCGGTCTCGGTCGCTTCGATCCGAACCTTTTCAAATCCATGGGCGTCCAGATGGCGACGCAATGCGGGCAGGATCTCTTGCGCGTCGGTGCCCACCACATACCGCAATTGGCATGAGGCGCGGGCGCTGTCCGAAATCGCGTTAAGGGGCGCTTCGGGGGTGCCGGACTTCATCGCCAGAATGGCGAAGCTGTTCCAGCCATAAGCCCGCTCCGCCGGTGTTAACCCTGCCTCGCCCCAATCAGTATTCACCTGCGGCTGTCCTTTTGCCGCGCCAACGGGCAATCCGCGCAGTGCCTCGCGCACAGCAGGGGTCAGGCTGGTCGGGCGCCATTCAGGGATCAGCAATTGACCACGCGCATCGGTGATGCTGGCCAACGCATGACACAGGATCATCGCCGGATCGGCCAGCAGCCCCCCCCAATTGCCGGAGTGATGCGCACCCTCTCGCAGCGTTATGGCCAGATCGAAACTGACCCCGCCCCGCGAGCCCATGAACATTGTCGGCACATCTGCGCTTAGCCTTGGACCATCCGACGCAATCAGCACATCCGCGCTGAGCGTCTCGCGATGTTGCTGCATCATCTCCGCCAACCCCGGAGAGCCGATCTCCTCTCCGGTCTCAAACACGATCTTGACGTTGAAACCCAGCGTGCCGCGCACCGCCAGCACTGTTTCAAGGGCGGCGATATTGATCAGATGCTGCACCTTGTTGTCAGCAGCACCGCGGCCATACAGGACATCGCCCTCTTCGGTTAATGTGAACGGCTCCAGCCCTGAACGCCACTGATCGTCTTGTCCCAGAACCACATCACCATGCCCGTAGGACAGCACCGTGGGCAGGGTCGCATCCTCAATGCGGAGCGCGATCAGGAAAGGGCCGCCATGACCGGTGGGGTTCTCGTAGAGGGTACAGATAAAGCCCATCGCCTCAAGCCGCGGGCGCATCGCGGTCTCAAGATAGCTCTCAAGTACCTTGGCCTGCGCGGGGTTCTGGCTTTCGCTGCGATAGCGCACCAGATGGGCCAGTTCGGATTGAAGCGTGCCGCTGTCAAAGTATGTGGCGGCTTGTGTCAGGGCATCGTTGCGGGACATAGGGGTGGTTCACTTTGTAAGGGCCTGCTCCCGCTATCCTAGCTTGCAGGCGCTGAGTTGCCACAGATATCCTTGGATCTGGTTCGCGTATTGCCATGAGGCGCAGCGGCATGGATGGATTCACGCGTACAGGTCCGCTACACCAAGCCAAACACTGACGGATTCGACAAAGGCAGCCCGCCCGCGCCGGACGCAAAAGCAAGGGAACATGATATGACAAATGTGTTGGATCAACTACGCACCATGACCACCGTGGTTGCCGATACCGGCGAAGTTGCCGCCGTTAAGACCTATAAACCGGTGGATTGTACGACAAACCCGTCGCTTGTTCTCAAAACGCTGGAAGACCCCGCGTCAGAGGAATTGGTAAAGCGCGAGATCGAAGCAGGCAAAGCCGCGGGCCTGAACGCCGAGCAGGTCACCGAAGTGCTGACCGTTGCGATGGGCGCAGAGCTGGCCGCGCTGGTGCCGGGCCGTGTCTCAACGGAAGTGGATGCGTGTCTGTCTTTTGACACCGAAGCATCTGTCACACGCGCACGCGCGATCATTGCCGAATATGCCAAGCGTGGCGTGGGCAAAGAGAAAATCCTGATCAAGCTGGCGGCGACTTGGGAAGGCATCAGGGCGGCTGAAATCCTGCAAAACGAAGGCATTGATTGCAACCTGACGCTGCTGTTCTCTATGGCGCAAGCGGTGGCCTGTGCGGATGCGAAATCCTTCCTGATTTCGCCCTTTGTTGGCCGCATCACCGATTGGTACAAGAAGGCCGAAGGCCGTGACAGCTATACACCCGATGAAGATCCGGGCGTTAAGTCCGTGCGGGCGATCTATGACTATTACAAATCCAACGGCATTGAAACTGTTGTGATGGGGGCGTCTTTCCGCAGCACCGACCAGATCAAGGCATTGGCCGGCTGTGACAATCTGACGATTGCGCCCAGCCTGCTGGACGAGATGGGCAAAGACCCCAGCACGCTCACCCGCGTGTTGTCCCCCGAAGGTGCCAGCGGTGTTGCTCCGGTCAAAATGACCGAAGCGCTGTTCCGTTGGGAAATGAACGCCGATGCCATGGCCACCGAGAAGCTTGCCGAAGGCATCCGCAACTTTGACGCGGACCACAAAAAGCTGATCCGCCTGATCGCGGCCCGGATGTAATCCGGTTGCGCTGTACGTCCGACATACAGTGATGGACGTGCAGCGCATCGGTTTCGGCGGCGGCTGCCACTGGTGCACCGAGGCCGTGTTCAGCGCGTTGCGCGGGCTAAGTCGGGTGTCTCAAGGCTTTATCGCTTCTGACCCGCCAAACGATAGCTATTCCGAAGCGGTCGAGATCGCCTTTGATCCGGTCGCGATCCCGCTAAAGGTGTTGGTGGATATCCATCTGCGCACCCATGCCAGCACCTCGAACCACAAGATGCGCGGTAAATACCGCAGCGCAGTCTATGTTTTCTCACACGCGCAAGCTGACGAAGTCAAAGCGGTGCTGGACAGTCTGGCGCCCGATTTTGCGGCGCCCTTGGTGACGCAGGTATTGGCCTACCGCGGGTTCAAAGCGTCTGATCCGCAATTCCGGAACTACCGCGCGCGCAACCCCGAAGCCCCGTTTTGCACGCGCTACATTGACCCGAAACTGGACATGCTGCGTGCGCAGTATGCGGGCTGGGTCACGCCACCTTGACGGGGTGCTCTCAGAAGCGCCCGCAATCCACTTTCATCTTATCGCCCGTAATCGCAGAAGACAGATCACACGCGTAATAAAGCGCGGCGCGGCCCACTTCTTCGGGGCTGACCCAGCGTTTAAGCGCTGCAACATCCGTATAGTTCTGCCGCACGATTTCTTCCACTGGACGGCCTTCAGCTGCCGCGCGCTTGGCCAGAATACGGTCCATATTCTCACCGGATACGGCCCCCGGCATCAGCGCATTGACCCGCACGCCCAGCGGCCCTAATTCCCGCGCCATCGACTCGGTAATGCCGATGAGCGCGAATTTCGACGCCACGTAGGCTGAGCGCATGGGATAGCCCTGAATGCCCATGAGCGACGACATATTGATGATCGAGCCTGTTTTCTGTGGGCCCATGATCTTAGCCGCTTCTTGCAGGCAATACATAGCCCCCACCAGATTGATGTTCATGCAGGTTATCCATTCGGCCATGTCGACCTCGGCCACCGGCGCAATCGGGCCGGGACCGCCAGCATTATTGAGCAACACGTCGACGCGGCCTGTGATCTGCACCGCTTGGGCAAACATCGCGCGCACTTGATCCTGATCTGAGACATCACAGGCAATTGCGTGGCCACCGACGGCACTTGCGACTTCTTCCAACGGCTCCAACCTGCGGCCCGTGACCACAACTGTTGCGCCTGCTTGGGCAAAGACATGGGCCGTTGCCTCGCCAATGCCGGAGCCTCCTCCGGTCACGATAGCAAGCTTTCCGTCCAGACGGCTTGGGTCAGATTTGGTCATGTCAGTGCTTTCTCAAAGTCGCGCCCCGGATCGAACAGAGGCATTTCAGGCTCGCGCCCAAGGATAAAGTCGCCCATCAGCTGGCTGATATACGGACCGATGGTATAGCCACCCCGCACACACCCGAGCACAAATGCATCAGGCACGCCGGGCAGCGCGCCTGCCAGCGGGTAGAAGTCGGGAACATTGGCCTCGAACCCTGTCCAGCTACGCAGTACGCGGGCATCGCCAAGTGCTGGCACGGCAAACTGTGCAAGTGCCAGATTGGGCAGCAGGCTTTCGGCTGTGACGTTGCCGCGCCCCGTTTGTGGGGTGCCGCGTCCCTGCCAGCCGCCACCAACCAACACGGTGCCGTTGGTCTTTTGCTTCATCGTCAACAGGCCCGTGGCATGGCCGATCACATGGGACATGATTGGCGGCATCCGGTCGGTCACAGAGACGGTATTGACGCGCGCTTGCACGGGCAGATCGACGCCCAGCATCTGCGCCACAGGCTGTAACCAACCGCCAGCGGCAAGCAGCACGCGGGTGGCGTGGACTGGCCCATCTACGGTTTCAAGGGTGAACCCTTGCGCGCCTTGGGTGATGGCAGTGACAGCGCAGCGCTCCCGATAGGGGATGCCCGCAGCGCGCAACTTTGCGCGGTAGTATTGCCCCGTCAACGAGGCGTTGGCATAGCCGTCCTCGGCGCAAAAGCTTGCCGCTTGTACCTTTTGCGACAGGTTCGGTTCCGCCTTGCGCAAGGTCTCGACAGAGACAAATTCAATTGGCGCGCCTGCCGCAGCCTTAAGCGTTTGCCGCTCGTGCAGCAGTTCCGCCTCGCGGCTGTTAAAAGCCACGGTAAAGCCGCCGGTTTTGCGAAAGCCGACGGCATCGCCCATCTCTTCCCACATCTCGTGGCCGCGCAGCGCGTAGGGGATCAGCTTAACCCGCTTGATCTGTAGGCTCAGCGTGCCGGCATTCACGCCAGATGCTCCTTGGCCCAGATCGCCCAAATCCAGCACAACGGGGCGCATGCCGCCTTGCGCCATCCGAAGCGCGGCACCGCATCCCATGATGCCGCCGCCAATGACGGCGATGTCGTACTGGTCCTTCATAGTGGTGCGGGTTTCGGGATAGGGAGATCGTGATAATCAAACCCCTCGGCCATGGCCGAGACGGGCACAGGGCGCAACGGCGGGCGCGGCGTGGGCGGTGGGATGTCTGCAAGGGCAACGGCTGTCTTGCGGGCGATCATCTGTGCAATTGCTGTTTGGCAGAACTTACCGCCACACGGGCCCATGCCGGCACGCAGGCCGGATTTAAGAGCGTTGGTGCTGGTGGCACCTGCACTGATCTCGGCCTCGATAGTGGCGCGCGTCAGGTTCTCACACCGGCAGGTGATGGTCTGCGCGGTGCTCCACTGCACCATGCCCGAGCGCGGTATGCTCAACGCGGTCATGGCCTGTCCGAAACGTGACAGTGCCGCATGCGCACGGGTGAGCGCGCGCATTTCTTCCGCCAGCCCCTCAACCCCCAGATCACTGGCCGCTTTTAGCCCTGCCAAAGTGCCCTGAATTTCCGCCGCATCCGCCCCGCGAATGCCTGCGCCATCACCGCACAGGTAAAGCCCCGTCACATCGGTGCTGCCGTCCGTCTTGGCCACGGGAACCCAACCGCCAAGAGCGGGTTCATGGTAAATTTTTGCGCCGGCCAATTGAGCGGCCTCAATTGCCGGGATCAGACCATGGCCCAGACACAGACTGTCAGCTCTAAAATACTGCGCAGCGCCTTGCGGTGCCCAAACGTGATCAACCGCCTGCACCTCAACAGCGCTCACCGCATGTTGTCCTGTTACGGAAGTAACTGTGTGCCCCCAAAGCACAGGTACGCGACCTAGCAGCAGATCCGCCATCCACCATGCGCCACGCAGCAAAAGCTTGGGACGGCAAAGCATAGCTGGCAGGGCGCGCAGCCAGTCGCGGCGGCGGTTCGGCGTGACCACAGCCACCACGGTGCCGCCCAATCGCCGGATTTCGCTGGCAACATAGAAGGCCAAAGGTCCGGTGCCGGAAACAACCGTAGTCATCCCTGGTGGGGTTTGCTCTGATTTAAGCAGCGCCGTGGCACCTGCCAGCCCCAACACACCGGGCGTGGTCCAACCCGGCACGGGCTGCACAAACTCCCGCGCGCCGCTTGCCAGCACAAGAGCGCGGGCGGTGCGTTTCGCGACTTTGCCGTCTGAAAGGAGATGGAGAGCCCATAGATTACCCTCACGCTCGACCTGCCACAGGCGTGTGTCGCCTAGATGATCGATAGTGCCTTGCGTGGTTGCCGCCACAAGGCGCGTTCTCAGGGTATCGCCTGCGCGGCTTTCGGGAGTTTCGGGGGCGCTGAAAATGGACTTGGATTTCGCACGCCAGACCTGTCCACCGGCAGCGGGCTGTTCGTCGATCAGCAGCACCGTTTTTCCCGTGCGCGCCGCCGAAAGCGCCGCATTCGTACCAGCGGGGCCAGCGCCAAGAACCGCAATGTCATAGATATCGCTCATGTACGACGATCCATGGAGCGCACGCTTAGGCCTTCACGCACCGCCACACGGCACGCCTCGACGCTGCGACCTTCGATCAATACCGTGCATTCCTGACACAACCCCATGCAGCAGAACATGCCGCGTGCCGGGCTGCTTAACTTTCTGATACCGCTGCGCAAAAGGGCCGCCGTGAGGGTTTCGCCCTCATATCCGGTCAGTGCCATACCATCATAGGTAAACGGCACGTCGGCAGAGCGCCCTATCTGGTCTTGTTGCGAGCGGATCGGACGTATCATGAATAGCTGATCCCGAGCCGGTCAAACGTCTGGCGGATCTTGTCCACATCCGTAGGGGCCAGCGCCATGACCGGATCGCGCGGTACTCCGGCTGGTTGGCCAATAAGGTTCAGCGCTGCCTTAAAGGCGGCAGGCCATGTGCCAAGGCTCATCAGCAATTCATAAAGCACTGTCAGTTCCAGATGGGTCTTGCGGTAAGTATCATCCGGCGCAGAGGTGCCGATCGCCGCCATGTCCGACGGCTTGGTGGTGGTGAACTCCGGCCCTGTGGCGATAAAACCCTTAGCCCCCAATGCAAAGGCAGGCAGGATGTAATGGCAGGGGCCAGTCATCACCGCCATCTTATCGGCCAGACGGTCCAGCAGGTGAGTGTGGTAGAAAAAGTCGCGCTGGGATTCCTTGATGCCGATCACATTATGGGCGTTCAGCAAACGCTCGGTCTGGTCGACGGTCAGTGAAAACCCCATGCGGCGGGGCGAGTTGTATAGAACCAGCGGCAGGTGCGTCGCCGCTGAAATCTTGTCGAACCGCGCCATCAGCTCGGCCTCTGACGCTTTCAGGACATAGGTCTGGGGCATCGACAACAGAACATCGGCGCCGTTTTCTTCGGCGGCTTTGATATAGCTGACCGAGGCCTCCATTGTAGGGGCGGAAATGCCCATCATGACATGCACGCGACCTTTGGCGGTGTCCTTGGCCAGACGCACCAGACGCCCCCGCTCTGCCGCGCTGAGCGCCCAGCTTTCGCCATTGTCACCGGCAATGCAAACCCCCGTTGCGCCGCGCCCGATGAGAAACTCGAACAGGTCGACAAAGGCATCCTCCATGATGGCACCCTTTTCATTGAAGGGGGTGGCAATTGCCGGAAAATAGCCGTGAAGATCGTTTTTGTTCATGGGATGCTCCTAAATATCGGACAGATCGGCCTGAAATATCGCACCGTGTTCGGCATCAACGATAAATATCCGTCGGGAATGATCGGGATGGAAGGTCACCGAGGTCGTCCAAAGACCGGTCGGCAGGCGCACTTCGGCAAGCGGATCGCCCAGTGCATCAAACACATAAGCGCGTCCTGCCTGAGCTTGGGCCACAGCCAGCCAACCGTCAGGGTTGCTGGCCAACCCGTCAGGGCCAAGCCCGCCCGATAGCTGCAAAAAGGTGCCGACCATCGGTTGGCCGGTTTGAGGCAGTCGCGCAGACAGCCGCCAAACCTGATTGGCACGGGTCACCGCCACATAAACCCACGCGCCGTCGGGCGACAGGCAGATGCCGTTTGAGTAGGGGATGTTCTCCAGAACCAGCCGCAGGTCTCCGTCAGGGGTCATCACATAGAGCCGACCTGTGGGGTCGCTGAGCGATGAGCGACCGCTATCGGTGAACCACAGCGCGCCATCCGGTGCATAGGCCATGTCCGAGAGGCCAAGAAACGGTTGATCCGGCAGGCCGGTGCTGAGAACTGAGAAACTATCCTTGCCTGTCAGCTCGATCAGGCCATGGCGGTAATCTACTGCAATATGGCGCCCGTCCGGTGCTATCCGCATCGCATGTGGCGCGCCCTCAATCCGGTGCGCACAATGCCAGTCGCCCTGCTGGGTTACGCGAAAAACCCGGCCATAAGGCACGTCGCTGAGCCATAGATCGCCCCGCGTATCGAAAAAAGCCCCCTCAAGAAATGAGTGCATGGCGAGGCCGGGGCGGGTCATTTTGGCCCAATCAGAGGGCGCGCCTTTATGGCGGAACTGCTTTGGAAGTGTGGTGAACGGCTGGGCGGTCAGGATCGGGGTGGCGCGCATCATTGGATGGCCCCCGTATCACGCAGACGTTGGATGTCAGCCGCGCTGTAGCCTGCTTCTGACAACACGGTTGCGCTGTCTTGGCCGTGCCGTGGCGGCGCTTTTGTCAGCGCTGGGCCGCCCCGAGACATGTGGAAGGGGGAAAGGGGCAGGGCAATCGATGGGTCATCAGGGTTGGTCGTGAAATATCCGCGTGCGCTTAGTTGGGGGTTTTGCACCGCTTCGGACAACGGCTTGATCCGGTCACAGGGCAGATCGTGGGCACGCAGCAGGGTGATCCACTCTTCACAGCTCCGGCTGGCGAAGACAGGTGTTAGCTCACGGTTAAGCTGCGCTGAATGCGCCCAAACATCGGGCCAGTTGTGGATAGAGGAAAGGGCCGCTACCGGCTGGCCCACTGTTGATAGTAGGTCTCCCAAGCGACGATATTGCGCTGGATTGAACGCCCCCAACATCAGCTTGCCGTCTTTTGTATCGTAGGCGGCGATCCCTGCCTCTTTGGGGCGCACAGGGCCGCTGGCGTGCTGTGCGGCGGCGACTTCGGGTGCCATGAGGCTCATCGCGACTTCCAGCATGGACACCGAAATTGCGCAGCCTTCCCTTGTCATGCTGCGCTGGTTTACAGCGGCAAGGATCGCGAAAGCGGCCGAGAGGCCGGCCGTATAATCAATGAAGGACAGACCGGGCTTGTGCCCTCCTGATTGGTCGATGATGCCACTGCCTGCCTGAATGACGTTGTCATAGGCGCCGGTCTGCGCCAGCGGGCCGGTATCTCCGTATCCCGTCAGCGCGCAATAGATCAGCCGCGGATTAAGCGCGCGCAGATCAGCAGGACCAAGCCCCATCGCTGTCATCGCGCCGGTGGTGTAGTTTTCGACCAGAATGTCCGCGCTTTTCGCCAGATCACGCAATATGCCGCGCCCCTCAGGGGTTGTTAGATCAACGGCAAGCGCGCGCTTGTTCCCGCCTTGCACCTGGTAATTTAACCCCAGACCTTCCGCGTTAAGCGCATCATCGGGCCCCCGTCCACGGGCGCAATCAGGGGCGTGGGGGGATTCGATCTTGATCACATCAGCGCCGAGCAATGCCAACTGGTAGGTGCAAAAAGGACCGGCCAACACATGTGTGATGTCCAGAACCTTCAAATTATTCAATGCACCGGACACTGGTAGGCTCCCTCTTACTGAATGTAGTTTCCAGTCTTGCTTGACGTCTTGTATATAAAACAAAGTTCAATATACAAGACGATATATTAGGTTGGCCGCGTTGCAGCCGAAGCCGTGCGCGGGGAGAGAGGATGCAGATGAGCGACAAGAAGACCATTCTGACCGCCGCCGTGACCGGCAATCTGACGCGGCCTGATCAGAACCCGAACCTGCCTGTTACCCCGGCCCAAATCGCCGCCGCAGCGCTGGAGGCGGCAGCGGCGGGGGCGTCCATCGTGCATCTTCATGTGCGCGATCCGCAAACGGCAAAGGGGTCGATGGATATCGCGCTTTATCGCGAACTGGTCGCGCGTATCCGCGAAAAGAACGAGGATATCATCCTCAACCTGACCACGGGCGAGGGCGGGCGGTTTGTACCTTCTCATGACAACCCGCAGATCGCCGCCGACGGGTCGACCCTTTGCGCGCCGGAAAAGCGTGTGGCCCATGTAGAAGAATTGCTGCCCGAAGTGTGCACGCTGGATTTCAATACCATGTGGTCGGGACAGGCGAGCGTGATCAACAGCCCCCGCAATCTCGAAATCATGGCAGGCCGTATCTACGCTGCTGGCGTCACGCCGGAGATCGAGATTTTTGACAGCGGCGATTTACACATGGCCAAGCATTTTCTGGGCAAAGGTATCCTCAAAGGTCCGCTCATGGTGCAAATGGTGTTGGGCGTGCGTTTTGGTGCGGTAGCCAACCCGGAAACCATGGCCTTTCTAGTGAGCCAACTTCCCCAAGATACCCAATGGGCCGCGTTCGGGATCGGGCGTATGGCCTTTCCGATGCTGGCGCAGGCGTACTTGCTTGGTGGGCATGTGCGGATCGGGATGGAGGACACTGTCCATATTCGCGCAGGCGAGCTTTGCTCGAGCAACGGGCAACTGGTGGAAAAAGCGGTCTTGATCGTGGACAGTCTGGGCGGTCAGATCGCCACGCCGGACGAGGCGCGCGCAATCCTGAGGATCGCCTGATGCGTGCGCTAGGCCGAATACCCCAGACCGCGCGAGATTTGCAGCGCGGTTTCGGCCACAGCGGGCCAGTAGAAATCTTCGATCTTGGTGGTGTCAAAGGCGCCATCGGGGCCAGAGATGTTGACGCAAGCCACGATGCGGCCGCGGGCATCGCGCACCGGCGCAGCAATGCTGGAGCCTCCGGGTTCTCGGAAGCCTTTGGAATAGACGTAGCCTTTGGCGGCAATGTCGCGGACGCGGGCAATCAGCATGTCGGCGTCTGTGGGCGTATGCGCGGTCACGGTGGTCATGTCCTGACCTTCGCAAAACGCGCGCAATTCGGTGTCAGACAGATCGCTCAGCAGGCACCAGCCGATGGCCGAAGCATAGGCTTTTTGGCGCGTGCCGGTGACCATATTGCTCACGTATCCTGCACGCGCCTGATGGCTGCTCAGGTACAAGACCTCCTGGCCCTCCAGAACGCTCAAGTGCGCACTGATATTGACCTTGTCGCGCAGCGCCGACAGATGCGGCCGCGCGATTGTGGTCATGGGTTGTTGGTTGAGATAGGCAAATCCGAGGTTCAGCACCCGCGCGCCCAGCGTATAGGTGTTCTTCTGTTCGGCTTCTTTGATGAATTCCATCTGGCGCAGCGTATAGACAAGGCGAAACGCAGAGGAACGGCTGATTTCCAGCGCGCGGGCGATATCGCTCAGCGACAGCGGCTCTTCCGAAGCGCCAAGGGTTTCAAGCACTTTGAGACCGCGGTGCAGGCCCGGAACAAAGTAGACAGCGTGATTAGAGGCTTCGGGTTGGGTCATCAGGCTCACTTGGTTTATCGCCTGCGCTGTTTAGTATATAAAACACTCGTTGCGCAATGAAGGAAAACCGATGGCTGCCGACGTAACCGAAAATACACTCCCCCCCACCAATGAAGACACGGTCGGTCCGTATTTTCCGATCTACTTCGAAGACCCGGAGCTGATGGATATCAGCCGCGTGCATCACGGGTTGGTGGTGAAGCCCGAAGGCACGCCGATGATCCTGCGGGGCAGGGTGCTGGACCGTCATGGCGATCTGGCCAATGGCGCACTTTTGGAGTTCTGGCAGGCCAATGCCAAAGGCATCTATGACACGCCGGATACCGCGAACCATCCCGATCTTGATCCGTGGTTCCATTGGTATGGTCGCATCCGCACTGCCAGCGGCGCGTTCGAATTCAAAAGCATCAAACCCGGCGCGACTGCGGGCCGCGCGCCTTGTGTAACGCTTACGATCTTTTCAGACGGGATCAGCCGCATTGTCACACAGCTGTTTTTTGACGATGAGCCCGCCAATGCCTCCGATCCGTTGTTGGGGGCATTGCCAGCAGACGAACAGGCCAAGTTGATCGCGCGCCACGACGGCCGCACGCGGGATGGCTACGAGGTTTATGTGATCGACGTGATCATGGCTGGTGAGGGCGAAACGCCCTTCTTCGATGATTTTGCAAGCTGAGGGAGTGATGGACGTGGATAAGCAAGGCAGGCTGCTCGAAATTGGGCCAACGGATAACACATCTGACCAGCGCACCCCGCGGCAACGGTTACGCCTGATCCCCGAAGCCGCACGTGCGTCTTTTGTACCCTTCGCTCCGGCCCCCGCCATAAGCCGGCAGCATGAGGCGGACATGACCCGCATTGCACCGGGCCGGCCACGCGCCCAAGGTCAACCAATCGAGGTCACGGGCACCCTGCGCAGCGAAACGGGCCGACCTGTTGTGGGCGCGATGCTGGAGATTTGGAATGCCAATACCTTCGGTCGCTACACGCACAGCGAAGATCACAGCGGGTTGCCGCTGGATTCCAATTTCCTTGGGCTTGGGCGCGTAGTGACGGATGAGGCGGGGCGTTATTCATTCTGGACAATCAGCCCCGGCGCCTATCTGGCGCGCCCTGATATCGGACGTTGGCGGCCCAAGCACATTCATGTGTCGGTCACGGGCGGATCGTCGCGGTTGATCACGCAGATGTACTTTCCCGGTGAGGAGAACAATGTGAGCGATCCCATGGCGATCCTTATGGGAGACGCATTCGAGCGCAACATCGGGCAGCCGTACGAGACACCTGATAGCGATGTGGAACTGGGCTATCGATTTGATATTGTGGTCGGCGGGCGTAACGCGACTTTCTTTGAGTGACAGGCGCGTGAGCCATCAATGCGTGGACAGCGATCTTACGTAAACCGCGCCCGCGTTCGGTTGGCAAAGGCCACCAGCGTTAGCATCACAGGCACTTCGACCAGAACGCCCACGACCGTTGCCAATGCCGCGCCCGAGTTCAACCCGAACAGGCTGATGGCTACGGCGACGGCCAGCTCGAAAAAGTTGGACGTCCCGATAAGGGCGCAGGGGGCCGCGATGCGGTGCGGCACTTTGAGTGCAAAGGCCGCCGCGTAGGCAATTGCGAAAATGCCATAACTTTGCAGGATGATCGGAACGGCAATGAGGACAATGATGAATGGCTTTGAGACGATAACCTGCCCCTGAAGGCCAAACAGGATCATGACGGTGACAATCAGCCCGACCACAGAATAGGGTTTCACCCGCGCCTGAAACGCAGAGATCGCCTCGGGTGAGCCGAGCTTTTTACGTGTAATCAACCCCGCCACCAACGGCAGCGCGATAAACAGCACAACCGACAGCACAAGGGTTGACCATGGCACGGTCAGATCGGTCACGCCCAGCAGGAACGCCACAATCGGAGCAAAGGCGATGACCATGATCAGATCGTTCACCGACACTTGCAACAGGGTGTAGGTCTCATCCCCTCGGGTCAGCTGTGACCAGACAAATACCATCGCAGTGCAGGGCGCGGCGCCCAGCAGGATCAGCCCTGCAATGTACTGCATCGCATCCTCTGGCGGTATCCACGGGGCAAAGATGTACTGGAAAAACAGCACAGCCAAAGCCGCCATCGTAAAGGGCTTGATCAGCCAGTTGACGACAAGCGTGATCATCAGGCCGCGCGGTTGCTTGGCCACATCGCGCAAGGACGCAGGATCAACGCCGACCATCATCGGATAGACCATGGCCCAGATCAGCACGGCAACCACCAGATTAACACTGGCCACCTCCGCCGCAGCAATTGCGGTGATCACCGCTGGCGCAAGATTACCCAGCAGTATGCCTGCGCCCATAGCCAGTGCAATCCACAGCGACAGGTATCTTTCGAAAATGCTCATGCAGGTGCGCCTTTTTGTGTTTGAAGCCGGGACACGGCCAGCCAGCTCAGCGCTATCATTGCAGCCGCCGTGCCCAGACACAACGGCAGTCCGCCGATCTGGTATGTCAGGCCTGACAGCAGCGTTCCTATCAACCGGCCTGCTGCGTTGGACATGTAGTAGAACCCGACATCCAGCGTGACACGCTTGGCGTCGGTAAAGCTGAGGATCAGATAGGAATGAAGCGCCGAGTTGACGGCGAACACGCCCCCAAAGATCAATAGCCCCAGCACAATCGTGCCAGTGAGCGCAGGGGAGGTCGTCGGCACGAGCCAGACCAAAGCGGCCAGTAACACCGGCACAATGATCAACAATCCAACCCAGTTGCGCGCCTGCGTCAGTGTTTCTGCCTCGCTCCGCGACGCTGCGCCCAGGATGCGCGGTGCCCAGCCTTGCACAATGCCATAGAGGATTGTCCAGATCGCCATGAAGCTGCCGATCATGAAAAACGCTGCCCGGTTGCCGTCTTCGCTGCCGTCCGACAGCACTGCGTAAAAGTAGATAGGGATGCCGACAACAAACCAGACATCTCGGGCGCCGAAGAGAAACAGACGCGCGGCGCTCAGCCAGTTGATGTTCCTGTTCTTGGACAGCACTTCGGTGAACTTCGCGTCCTTGCGCCCTGTCGGTAAACCTGTGGGCATCGCGAAGAATACGCCTGCCAGAATGGCAGACAGCACCGCAGCCATGCCCAAAACCGACGGCACAAACCCGACAGCCCCAAGAAGCGCCGCGCCCAGCAGAAACCCGCATCCCTTCACGGCATTCTTTGATCCTGTTAGTACTGCGACCCAGCGAAACAGGCCTGCGCCATCGCTCGGCGCGAGGATTTTCACGGCGCTTTTCGAGCTCATCTTTGCCAGATCCTTGGCCACACCTGACAGCCCTTGCACCAGCATGACGAAAACCACCGACGCCGTGATGCTCCAGGCCGGATCAAGCTGTGCGAGCGCCAACAAGGCAATGACCTGCAAGGCCAGCCCCGCATAGAGGGTCTTTGTCAGCCCATAGCGCGCTGCGATCCAACCTGCAGACAGGTTGGTCACGACGCCCGCAATCTCGTAGAGCACAAACAGATAGGCCAGTTGCACCGGCGAGAAACCCAGCGTGTGGAAGTGCAGCAGCACCAACATGCGCAGCGCGCCATCGGTCAGCATGAAGGCCCAATAGGCCGCCGTGACGGTCATGTATGCAGCAAGGCCGGTGGGGTGTGTCACAGCTTGTTGCCCACCATCAGGGCCACATCAACCAGCCGGTTGGCATAGCCGAACTCGTTATCATACCATGCATAGACCTTCACCTGCGTCCCGTTCACGACCATGGTCGAGAGGGCATCAATGATGCTGCTGCGCGGATCATTGGTATAGTCGGAGGAGACCAGCGGCCGCTCTTCGTACCCCAGAATGCCCTTCAACGGGCCACCGGCGGCGGCTTTGAATAGGGCATTGACCTCCTCTACGGTCGTTTCGCGTGCCATTTCGAAGACGCAGTCGGTGATGGAAGCATTCAGAAGCGGCACCCGCACCGCGTGGCCGTTCAGCTTGCCCTGAAGTTCCGGATAGATCAGCGTGATCGCAGTGGCAGAGCCTGTGGTCGTGGGGATCAGATTGGTCAGGGCAGACCGCGCGCGGCGCAGGTCTTTGGCCGGGCGGTCAACAATAGTCTGCGTGTTGGTGACATCATGGATCGTCGTGATGGAGCCATGTTTGATCCCGATCCCCTCTAACAACACCTTCACCACAGGGGCGAGACAGTTGGTGGTGCAGCTGGCGGCGGTTATGATGCGGTGCTGGCCAGCATCATAGGTGTCGTCATTAACGCCGTAGACGATGTTGGCCGTCGGGCCGTCCTTGACCGGAGCCGAGACGATGACCTTTTTGACCCCTGCGGCGAAATAGGGGGCCAGCTTGGCTTCGGATTTGAAGGCACCGGTGCAGTCGATAACCACATCGACACCGTCCAGCGGTAGCTCCTCTAGGTTGCGGCTGGCTGTCACGGGAATGCGGACGCCGTCGATGGTGACTGCGGTGTTATCCGCACTGAACGCAGCAGGCCAGCGTCCATGGATCGAGTCAAACTCCAGCAGATGCGCGTGCATGGCCGGATCGCCCACCGCATCGTTGATGAAGGCGATCTTTGCGCCGCGCTCCAATAGCGGGCGCAGGGCGAGCTTCCCGATGCGGCCAAGGCCGTTGATGGCATATGTGGTCATGCTGGCAGTTCCTCTGTGACGGCGTCTTGGCCGATGGCATCAATTTGTTGTTGCAGTGATCCGCGGTCCAAAACCTCGAATGACAGGGCTGTGAACGCGCTGAGCCGGTTGTGCAGCGCGCCGTATGTCTGGTGAAAGGCGAGTCGCTTTTCCGCTTCGGTGCCCTGTGCTTTGACGGGGTCGGCCATGCCCCAATGGCCTGACACGGGCTGGCCGCGCCAAGTGGGGCAGTCTTCATTCGCAGCGCGGTCACAGACGGTAAAGACAAAGTCCATCACCGGTGCATCCGCCCCCTGAAATTCAGTCAGGTTCTTGGAGCGCAGGTGGGACACGTCATGCCCTTTTGACTTCAGCATCTCGACAGCAAACGGGTTGAGTTCGGACCGGTGTGCCGTGCCTGCGGAATGTGCTGCGAACTTGTCACCCGCCAAGTCCCGCAAAATAGTCTCTGCCATGATCGAGCGGGCGGAGTTTCCGGTGCAGACGAAAAGAACGTTGAACTTTTTGTCCTCGGACGGGGCAACAGCGCCAAGCAGGTCCGCGAATTGCGGTGGGCATAGGTCTGCGCGTCCACGGCAGCAGTCAGAAAATAACCCGGCAACAACCGCGCGGGTGGCGACAAGGTTAACGGCATAAAGCAATCGCGTGCCATCGCGGCGTTGTGTGATCAGCCCCGATTGCGTCAGCGCAGACAGGTACACGGATGCGGTGCTCGCTTTAAGCGCAAGAGCAGCGGCGATTTCTCCCGCAGGGAGCTCATCAGGACAGCGCCGCATGAGCAGCCGAAACACCGCCATGCGCTGCGGGTGGCTGAGAGTTGAAAGGCGATCAAGAAGTGCATTTTCCATAATTCATGAATATATGAAATAATAGCAAAGACAAGAGATTCGTGCGGGTCATTTCCGAATATTTCTATGGCTTGGCCAAAAGATAGTTACGACAGGCTTGGGGCACCGCCGATAACAAGCTCTGCGATAACTGTTGCATGCGCCTGTCTGGTCTGCGCATCGGCATCGCGGCACCATCTGTCATGCCAATTCAGCATGCCAAAAACGGACATGGTGAACGCGCGCATTTTCTCGCGGTCCGCGGCGACAGCGGGGGGCGTGATCGCGGTCAGTATGGTCTGACCGTAGTCGATCAGCTCCCTTTGGTGTTGGCGCAGAATTTTTTGTTGCTCGGGCGCCAGTGCTTTGGTGGCATTCAGCAGCACCTCATGCTCGGCATCGGCGCCCTCATAGGCCAGCAACACTTCAGTGATCATGTGCAAAACCTTTGCATGCGGATCATTGCTTGGAAAGCTCAGGTTGCCGATCCGGTCCCGCAGATAGCGCAGATGGGTATCCAGCATATCGAACAAAAGCGCCTCTTTGCTGGGATAGTAGTGGTAGATATTGGCCTTGCAGATACCGCACGCCTGCGCAACCTTGGCCATTGATGCACGGCCATAGCCTTCGTCGGCGAACAGACGGGCGGCCGCGCGCAGGATCGCGGCACGTTTGTCGTCATGGTCTTGGGCAATCGGGCGCGACACGGCTGTATCCTTCGGTGAGAGGTGTCAGCGGCCCTGAAAGACGGGATCGCGTTTGTCGAGAAAGGCGCTGACGCCTTCGGCGTAATCCATGCTTTCTCCGCAGGCCTTCATCAGGTCGGCTTCCAGCTCCAGGTGATCATCCAAAGTATTGGTCGCGGCGGCATCTATGGCGCGCTTTGTGCTTGCGTAACCAAAGGTGGGACCGGATGCGAGTTTTGCGGTCAGCGCGCGGGCCTCACCCATCAGATTTTCGTCGTCATGGGCTTTCCAGATCAGACCCCACTCGGCCGCCTGCGTGCCGCTCAACGGCTCTGACGTCAGGGCAAGGCCGCGCGCGCGGGCAGGGCCCAACAACCGGGTCAGCTGCCAGCTGCCGCCAGTGTCGGGGATCAGCCCGACCTTGCCGAAGCTTTGAATGAAGCGGGCGGAATGTGCTGCAAGAACAATATCGCAGTTCAACGCAAGGCTAGAGCCTGCGCCCGCTGCCACCCCGTTGACCGCGCAGACCACGGGCATCTCAAGACCGCGTAGCTGGCGGACCAATGGCGCCCAGAACTGGCGCACCGTTTGCCCCAGATCAGGTGGGCCGTCCATTTTGGAGGGGTCGCGCTCTCCCAGATCCTGACCCGCACAAAAGCCACGGCCGGCACCTGTCAAAAGGACAGCACGCTTGCCTTCAGCAGCTGTCAAAGCAGCGCGCAACGCAAGGTGCATTTCTTCGTTAAAGCTGTTCAAACGGTCAGGTCGATTAAGCGTTATTTCAACCCAAAGACCATGATCCTGCACCCGAATTGTAACCAATATTTCATCCTCCATCGGGGAAAAATCTTGCATAGACCAACCGGTCGGTCAATAAACATCGAAATTCGACAGCGGGACGCTTTTGAGCGGAGAGGGCGCAGCGCACAAATAGATCGAAGCAAATTGGCGGCGTGCAATTCACTTGCCAAGCGGGAAGATTTAGCACTGGATATAGACGGGGTGCCGCTCCCTTTGAAGAGGCGCACCAACAGAACGAAAAGAGACGGCGTGTCATAGAAACGCGCGCTCGGACGACTAACAACCACGATGCAGATCCGCACCGTGTATAAACGGATCCAAGGGAGGACCCACATGACAAATCGTAGAACAATCCTCGGCGCTTTGAGCAGCGTCGCGATGCTTGCGCTGACAGCGGGCAACGCGATGGCACAAGAAGTGACGCTGAAGCTGCACCAATTCCTGCCGGCGCAGGCGAACGTGCCGAAACTTATTCTGGACGTTTGGGCCGATGCTGTTGAGGCGGACTCTGATGGCCGCATCAAGGTTGATCGTTTCCCTTCCATGCAGCTGGGTGGCGTTCCACCAGAGCTGTATGACCAGGTTGTAGACGGTGTTGCCGATATCGTCTGGACGGTTGTCGGCTATACGCCCGGCCGTTTCCCTTCCACCGAAGTGTTCGAACTTCCCTTCATGGTTTCTGACGCCCGCGCGGGGTCTTACGCCTACAGCAAGATGTTCGACAAATACATGCAGGAAGAATTCAACGACACCCATATTCTGGGCACGTGGATGCACGGCCCTGGCATGTTCCACACCGCGGATCCGGTTGAAACACCTGACGATCTGCGCGGCATGAAAATCCGCGGTGGTTCGCGTCTGGTGAACCAACTGCTGGAAGCCACGGGCGCCACACCGGTTGGCATGCCTGTTCCCGCGATCCCCGAGGGTCTGTCCAAAGGCGTTATCGACGGCACCACAATTCCGTGGGAAGTGACAGGCGCCTTGAAAGTGCCGGAACTGGTCGAGAACCACACAGAATTCGAAGGTCCGGCGCTTTATAACCTGACGTTCGTTATGGCGATGAACAAAGGTGTCTATGAAGGTCTGTCCGACGATCTGAAAGCAGTGATCGACAAGAACTCCGGTCTGGAATTCTCTGTCTTTGCTGGCGGTACACAGGCTGATTCCGACGGCCCTGCACGCGCAATGGCCGTAGAGATGGGCAACAACATCGTCACAATCGATGCAGCAACAGCCGAAGCCACTTGGCTGCCGGTTGTTCAGCCGATCTATGCCTCATGGATCGCTGAGATGGCCGAAAAAGGCATCGACGGTCAGGCGCGGATCGACGAAGCACGCGCATTGATGGCCGAGTACACAGCCAACAACTAAGCAACAGACGGCCGCAGCAGGATATGTTGCGGCCGTTTTGTATTTTCGGGGCCTGACATGTCGGTCCGCTCATTTTCGGGAACGGGGCAAGATGTATCCAGCCTTCATGAAACTCTCGCGCTTTATGGCCTATCTTGGGGGCATAATGCTGTCGGGATTGATCCTGCTCACATGTTTGTCGGTGTTGGGTCGATCGCTCAACGGGATGCTGCATTCGGACTTCATCGAGGGTATCGCGCCGGGGTTTGCACAGTGGGCGATCAACCTTGGTATCGGGCCTATCAATGGCGACTTTGAGCTGATCGAAGCTGGCATCGCCTTTGCCATCTTTGCGTTCATGCCCTTGTGTACTTTGTCGGGCGGACATGCGTCGGTTGATATCTTTACCCAAGGGATGTCAGATCGGGTGAACCGGATCTTGCGTCTGATCACATCGCTGCTTTTCGCGGCGGTGTTCGTATTGATCGCCACCCAACTTTTTGGCGGATTGCAGACGAAATTCCGCTCGGGTCAGACGACCTTCTTGCTGGAGTTCCCCCTTTGGTGGGCCTATGCGCTCAGCATGTTTGCGGCCGCGGTCGCGGCTGTTGTCGCAGTCTATATCGCGGTGATGCGGGTGCTCGAAACCCTGTCGGGACATGAGCTGCTGCCGTCCGAAACAGGAGCAGACCATTGAGTGATATTGCAATCGGCATCCTGTCATTTCCTGCACTTCTGGGATTGATATTTCTACGTGTGCCAATCGGTTTGGCGATGTTTCTGGCCGGATTGGTCGGAATGATTTTGGTGACAGGTGACGTTGGCCTGCCATTTGCGCGGCTGAAGTCCGAAACCTTCACGACCTATTCCAGCTATTCCCTGTCGATCATTCCGATGTTCCTGCTGATGGGGCACTTCGCGACGCTTGGCGGCATGTCGCAAGCGCTGTTCAAGGCGGCTGCGGGCTTTATCGGCCACCGCAAAGGTGGCGTGGCTATGGCCGCCATCGGGGCTTGTGCCGGCTTTGGCGCGATCTGCGGCTCATCCCTTGCCACTGCTGCGACCATGAGCCGGGTGGCCCTGCCGGAGATGCGAAAATACGGATATGAGGGCGGCATTTCAACCGCGACCCTTGCAGCAGGGGGTACTCTTGGTATCCTGATCCCGCCTTCGGTCGTTTTGGTGATCTACGCCATCCTGACAGAGCAGAACATCGCCAAGCTTTTCCTCGCGGCCTTCATTCCGGGTATCCTTGCGGCGCTTGGCTATGTCGCGGTTATCTCGATCTACGTGCGGATTTATCCGAACTCGGCGGGCACGCGCGGCCGGGTCCCTTGGGCAGAGCGGCTGGTTGATCTGTTGCAGGTCTGGCCCGTGCTGGTTGTCTTTGCGCTGGTGGTTGGCGGCATCTATCTGGGCTGGTTCACGCCGACCGAAGGCGCGGCTGTTGGTGCTTTCGGCACCGGATTGATCGCCCTGATAAACGGCGGCCTCACCCGTAAAACACTGGCAGAGAGCTTTCTTGTGACGGCGCGCTCAACCGCGATGATCTTTTTTATTGTGCTGGGCGCTGCATTCTACAACGGTTTTCTGGCGCTTACGCAGGTCCCGCAAGAGATTGCAGCATGGATCGGCGGGCAGGGCTATAGCCCTTGGCTGGTGCTGGTATGTATTCTGGTGTTCTATCTTCTTTTGGGTTGCGTGATGGACAGCCTGTCCATGATCCTGTTGACCATTCCGATCTTCTGGCCTGTCATTCAGGGCCTTGATTTCGGCTTTGTCACCATGGCGGATTTGCACGCCCACCGCGCCGCTGATGCGTTTGCTGCGGGGGTGCAGCTGGCCCCTGATATGCTTGCCAGTGTGCAACAGAGCCTTGCCGACGGGGTTGAGCTGACGCGCGACCAGATCAAGGCGATGGAAATCCGCAGCGTAAACAAGGGCGCGCTCTATCGCATCAACGAAGAGCTGGTGGCGATCTGGTTCGGCATTCTGGTGTTGATCGTGGTCGAAGTTGGTCTGATCACGCCGCCGGTGGGTATGAACCTGTTCATCATCAATGCGATGGACCGAAATACCCCGATGTCAGAGACCTATAAAGCGGTCATGTTCTTCGTCGCATCCGATCTGTTCCGCGTGGTCTTGCTGGTACTCTTCCCCGCAATCACCCTGATCCTGATCCCATGGTGAACTAGCAATACACCCTTCTCCGAGAACTCGGGGGGGCTTCCGTTTCGACATAGTTGATCGAAATACGCCTTGCGGTGCAGGAGCCATCTACACGGTATATTGGATGCAAGGCGCAAAACCTCCAGCCATGCTCATGCTGAAAGGTTGGTGGGAAGGACGCCGACCTTTACCTGCGGCCCGTTCTATCGACCACAGAATGGGCCATGTTCATTGAAAGTACATTAGATTTCTAATGTAACATGAATTTTCCGAACGATGTCGCAAGCTCGGCGGTGAAGGCACCTTTGCCCCCATAAACAAGAACACCCCGTTTCAGTCAGCCGTCTTATACACCACAAATTTACTCCTTCCGGTTTATGCCTGAGGCTAAGTTTGAGGGATAAGGTCCATGGCAATACTCGATTCCTATATATCTGAGGTCAGCTATGCAGGGAGCGGGCAAACCGACTTCATCGAAGTAGTTCTGCCTGCTGGTACGGATGTGACGGGCTATTTCCTCGAGCTTTATCAGGAAGGTGGCAAAGACAGCTATAGCATCCACTCGTTCCCCCCACTTACCGCTACGATTGCGGGCAACGATGTCTACCTTTTCAACAAAGATACGATCGTCAACTTTCCATCCGCAATGGGCGACGGCGAAGGAATTGCGCTGGTGGATTCAGACGGGAACGTTCTGCAATTTGTATCGCATGGCTTGGGGCCTTTTACTGCAATCGATGGCGCGGCCGCCGGCCTGACCAGTCAGTATATGGGGTCCGCCACAACCAAAGATACTGGTTTGGTCACCAATGATCGGGGCGACACCTACGAGGTTACAAGCACACTGACGCCGGGCAGTGTGGCTTGCTTTGCCGAAGGAACCCTGATCCGGACGCTCGACGGGTATGTTCCGATCGAAAGGCTAAGGCCCGGCATCATGCTGCCCACCTGGAGCGCTGGTTTGCAAAAACTGAAATTTGTCCGGTACCACGAAATGTCATACTCTGCGCAGACCCCAGACAGGCAGAGACCGGTACTGATCCCGCCAAAACTATTTGACTGCACTGGGTTCAGCCGTCCGTTGATCCTGTCATCCAATCACCGCATCCCCTTGGCAGTGGGCAAAGAGCGCCGCCTGCTTCTTTTCCCAGCCAAAACGCTTGTTGGTTGGCGGGGCATTCGGTTCATGAGGGGGCGGCGGCATATGCGCTGGGTGCATCTTGGCCTGCCGGTTCACGCCCTTATCGAAAGCGGCGGATTGATCACGGAAAGTCTGCTGCCCGGCGAAATGGTTGAGCGGACGTTAACAGGCCTTGAACGCGCTGCTTGGGCACCGGTAAGCAAGGCACCCTGCTTACCGCTCCTCCGGACCCAAGAAGCGCGTGCCTTGATTGAGCGGGGCGTTGATCTGCCCGATCCCAAAGAGCTGCCTATGAGCTATCCGACGGGGATGACTGACAATCTGCTAATGTTCGGGCTGGGTCATCAAACACCGGGCAGAGCTGGTCATAATGATCGCGCGGTTAGACTGCATTCCTGAAGGGCAGAACCCGATCAACGGTTTCAGGGGTGATTTACGAAAACACCGGACGAATTAGTAATTTGCGCATACCGGTTGAAGTGCGCTCCGTGGGAAATGATGATCACACATCACAGTCCCTTTGGACCTTCGACAGCTAATGAGGCTGCCGACCATTTTAACATCGGTCAGCTATTCAAATTTCTCATCATATGCATTGACCTGCTCGCCTGAAAGTCCACGATTGCAAGTAAGCTCTGTTCAGGTTTTGGGCTGCCTTTGACCGGTCATCATACGCCGCTGGTCGCGAACTTTGCGGCGGAGCTCCGTTAACTAGACGTCCCTGTGCTGTTGTCACAGGGCCCGAGCTTGCTTGTGACTGTGGCCATTCTTGTTCCCGCAGTTGTCGAGTGCTTTCCGCGTCCGCGCCAATTGGTCCGCTAGGTGGGGTAACCTTGTACACGTTCTTTGTTGCGATGATTGCGGCTAGGGACCAAGGCCATGCTGAAGAACGGAAGACTGCTGAAGGTCCGGAGTTGTTCAAAGGGCCGAAGATGCGGGCTGTTTTGTGGTGAAACTCTCGATGGTTGCGAGTGCGCCTGCCAAGGCTTCGCCCTCTACATCGGCAAGCGCGGCAGTGCGCAGCCGCCGCATCCAGTCCGCGGCATCCGCACGCCCCTCAAGAAGCGGCAGCGCTCCCATCACGCTTGCAAACTTTGACAGACCACGCGCATGGGTGTCGGAATATCCTTTGATCAGGCGGTAGTTGGCGAGTGTTTCTGCCGCAAGGGTAGGGTCCACTTTTGCAAGGCGCAGACAGGTTTTGTACCACGCATCTACATGAACCATCTCGGAGTCATGGCGTAGTAATTTTCGGCGCAGGGGCCGCAGGGCTGAAACTGTCCACAGCATGAGAAAGCCGCTGAGGCTGTCTGTGCGGATGCGGCGCCCTTTGTCGAAATGCTTGGCATAGAATGCCTCAAATCCCTTTCGTTTTTGCAACCACTTCCCGAGGGAGCGGGGCATTGTTGTTGTCAGCTCTTCAAAACGGGGGTGGAAGTATTCGGTGAGCATGAGAACCTGTTCATCTGAAACGATGACTTCGTCCTTTACCCTTTGTAGGCGCGTGGCACGGGTTTTTATGTCAGCTACCCGCAAGATGTCATCATAGCAAAGTGCGCGGGAGCAGTATTTCGCCGCAGCAATCGTCATCTCATAAGGCGCAGCATCATGGGGTAAAATTTGCTCGATCATGTGCAAATAGTCTGAGCCGTAAGCCGTATCCTGATAGTCAACGGTTTTGCGCAGTCCCAGCGTTGCCATTTCCTGTACTTGTACGGGCAGGGTGCTGAGACGTGTTTCCAAAGATGCCCATTGCGATTTCAGCTTTTTAGGGACGTGCAAAGCGAGGGCAGGTGGCACAACAGGCGCTTCGAATATTGGCCCCTCCTTGACGCCCTGCGCGACGTCATAGGCGGCGGCGAATGATTTCAGAGAGGCCTCGACGCCGCGCCCGGATGCCTTGATGACCGTTTCGTAGCTGTCTCTTGGGAAAGGCAGGGCACCCGACCCCGCAAGAGCGCCGAGCAGCGAGGAAGAGATCATCGAGCCTGCTTGCTTCGCAATGGCTTCCATGTCGAATGCCACGAGATGATCGGCTGTGGCTTTCAATGCGTCCAGAACCTCTGTGCTGTCTGCGCGGCCGTCGCCCGGGGTGACCTTTTCCGACACTGCCGCAATGCGGTGGGTCGAGGTAATCATCGTCGTGCGGCCCGGGGTGACGAAGCCGCGTGTGACCGCGCGACCGCCTTCCATCAATTCCGATGCGATCAGGATGTCTACGTCGCCAATAGAGGGTGACAAAGAGAATACGGGCATGCGGCCGGTATCCTTACACATTTCAACATAATAGATCGTAGCGCCGGTCCGTTGCGCCACGCCGGCGACAGACGTGGATTGTGCGCGGTAACCGTTCACCTGCGCGACATCAACAATCCAGTTGGTCAGCACGCCGCCGCCCTGTCCCCCAACTGCCAGCGCAGCGAGAGTGATGATCTTTTCACCGTCCGGTCCGGGAGAACGGCGCGCAACGATGGGAATGTTCTGAAGGGTCATACCATATAGTCCTCAAACAAAGGCGATGCGTTTGGCATCTCTGCGGGTCTGCAGCCAAGAGATGATCTTGCCCGCACGCGCAGCCCGGCGGCGCTCTGTTTTGTTCGGGTTGCTCACTATTTCTGCCTGAAAGAAGGATGGGCAGAGCACTGCCGCGTCGGCTACTTCACCGCAGTTTCCGCAGCCAACACAGGTCTGGTCAATCGCTGCTACAGGATCATCGCGCAGCGGGTCACCGGTATCCTTGACCGATAGGGAGGGGCAGCCGGACAAGCGCATACAGGCATGATCTCCGGTGCAGACATCTTCATCGACGCCAAACCGGGGGCGGACCACGCGTTTGCCCTCTTTTGCTGCTTTGGCCAGTTTAGGTTTTTCGCGGCGTTGCTTGTTCAGCATGCACTCTGACGAGGCGATGATGACCTTTGGGCCTTCATCGGGGGTTGTTAGCGCTTCTTTCAGTGTGTCTCGCATTTTGGTGACATCGTAGGTGTTGTCAATTTCGCGGACCCATTTGACGCCAATCCCTTTGACGGCGCTTGCGATAGAGTTCTGGGTCATCTTGGTTTTGTTATCTGCGCGGGAGGAAAGAATATCCTGACCTCCAGTCGCCGCTGCATAGAAGTTATCGACAATCACAATCACATTGTCGGATTTGTTGAAAACTGCATTGCCGATGGATGAGGTCAGGCCGTTGTGCCAAAACCCTCCGTCGCCCACAAAGGAAATTGAGCGGCGCCCGCCCTTGTTTTCATTGTGGAAGGCTGCAGCCGAGGCCGGGCCTAGCCCATACCCCATCGTGGTGGCGCCTAGATCAAACGGCGGCATGATTGAAAACAGGTGGCACCCGATATCGGATGAAATGAGGTGGTTTCCCAGTTCTTCTTCTACCAGTTTCGTCGCCGCGAAAATCGGGCGTTCGGGGCAACCTGTACAAAATCCGGGCGGGCGCGCAGGAAGAGAGTTGGAAAGGTCAGGCACCGCTGGCAGTTCTTCATTCACTGCGACTTTTGCAATGGGCAACAGGTCAGGGGCATATTTGGACAACAAGGCACCAATGCCTTCAACCATGATTTGGCCTGTGTATTCTCCCCCCATAGGGAGCATACCTTTCCCCTCAAGTTTCACTGTTTTGCCCGCTTTATAGAGCATATGGGCGATTTGTTGCTCTATATAATTGGGCTGTCCTTCCTCAACGACAAGAACGGCCTGTTTATCTTCGCAGAAGTCGACAATCTGCTCGTCCACCAACGGGTAGACGCAGTTGAGCACCAACATGTCGATCTCGGTGTCACCATAGATATCAGAAAGCCCGATGCGGGACAGGGCGCGGATCACGGTGTTATAGGTTCCGCCTGAAAGAATTAGACCAATCTTGTTGCCAGGCGTTCCGAACCGTTCATTTATGTCATTCTCAACAATGAATTTCTTTGCTGCGGGCAGGCGCTTGGTTAGCTTTTCCTGCTCATGCAGATAGGTCGCAGGTGGCAGGACAATCCGGTCAAGGTTGCGTTTGGGGTTTTCCAGCGCGTCAGAAACAGTCGTGGGTGGGCGCATGTTGTCAGAGGCGGTAAAGTGGCCATGTACATGGCAAGACCGGATGCCGACCTGTAACATCACAGGCGTGTTGGTGGCTTCGGACATCTCGAAGCTATCGCCAACGGATTTTACAATGCTGGGCAGGTTGGGGCGGGGGTCAAGCATCCAAACTTGGGATTTCATTGCGAATGCATAGGTGCGTTCCTGCATAATTGAGGAACCCTCGCCATAGTCTTCGCCGACAATGATAAGTGCGCCACCCGTAACACCACCAGAAGCGAGGTTTGACAGAGCGTCAGAAGCAACATTTGTGCCGACAACAGATTTGAACGTGACGGCACCGCGGATCGGATAGTGCACAGATGCTGCCAGCATCGCAGTTGCTGTGGCTTCCGAGGCCGACGCCTCGAAATGCACCCCGAGTTCGCCCAACACCTCCTGTGCATCGGCCAAGACGTCCATCAAATGCGAAATCGGCGAGCCCTGATAGCCGCCGACATAGCCGACACCATTTTCCAGAAGTGCCTTTGTGATGGCAAGAATACCCTCACCAGTGAAGGTTTCACCTTCACCGACGCGCAGTTTCTCGACTTCTTTGGCGAATGACCGTTCTGCCATTATTAGCTCCTCTATACTGGTGCAGCTTTTTTTTGATGCTGAGTCCGAATTCTGTGGTGCTTGGTCGGTGTGGATCGGCATCATATTATATGCATTTGCATACTAATCCAGTCTGACAGCGAAGACTACACGAAATACAGTGAATTGTGGAAATTCGGATTTGGTCAACGCCTGAGCGGGCAGGTAGAGGCCAAGTGTCTGTTTTCAATGTTCTTTCATGTGCGCGCACGACATTGCTTGCCGCCTTGCGTTTGCAGGCGCCGCTCTTGTTGGAGCTGTCTCGGGTGAGATTTTGGGGTGGAGAGAGTATCGCGTCGTATCGCGCGAGCATTCGGCGCTGGTCGATCAGCTCTTTTGACGGACATCCAGCATGATGGAAATGCCGCGCGCTGCGTCTGGTTCAGTCACGTCCGCCATGATCTCGTTGATCCAAGTCATATGGGCAGCGGCGATGTCAGAGGCGAGCTTGCTACCCTGCGGCGTGATCTTTACCAAAAACGCGCGGCGATCTTCCTCGCTGTTCGTGCGTTGAACCAAACCGTCTTCCACAAGCCGCGTCACAACGCCGGTCACATTGCCGTTCGACACCACAAGGAACTGCGATAGATCACTCATCTTCATGCCGTCAGGATTGGAGTTCAGGACAGCAAGAACGTCAAATCGCGGCAAGGTCATACCGTAGTCTTCGCGCAGTTTATTGCGCAGCTTGGCCTCAACACTGCGCGTGGCTTTCAGCATTTGCAGCCAAAGACGCAAGCGCTGCTTGGCATTGTTTCTTTCTTCGACTCCGGTCACCATAGAGATACCTGCACTGATACTATTTACTTTAAGTATCAAAATTTCCGACCGAAGGGAAACTGCGAAGTTTCACCGCCTTTTTCTGGTCAGTTGGTCCGTTCGCCAAAGTCTTTGCGCCACTCATTCCACAGTCTCGGACACGTGGCGCAAGCATTCAGGTGCGTGGCAACACGGCCGTGGCTTCGATCTCGATCTTTGCGGCGTCTTCCATCAAGGCCGAGACCTGTACAACGGCCATTGCGGGGAAGTGGCGGCCAATGATCTCGCGGTACGCGGCACCAATGCTGCGCAGGTTCGCGTGGTATTCATCCTTGTCGGTGATGTACCAAGTCAGGCGCACAATATGTTCAGGTTTCGCACCAGCGGTATCCAGAACTGCGACAATGTTTTCAAGAATCTGGCGGAATTGGGATGCCATATCTTCATGTTCCCACTCTTGTTGGGCATTCCACCCGACAAGGCCGCCGGTAAAGATCATAGCGCCGTCAGCAAGTACACCGTTGGCATACCCCTTTGCGGGCAGCCAGCCGTCAGGCTGAAGGAAGGTATGGGGGCTTGCAAGCTTCATGGTATATCTTTCTTTGTGGTAATTGACGGTTTCATAATTGTGGCGAGGCCCTGTTTGGCCTCAGGGATTATGTTTCACCGCCCGAAACTGAAATCGCTTGTCCTGTGACCATTTCCGAACCGTCACCGCACAACCACAGAACGGCTTTTGACACGTCTTGGGGGGGGACCAGCCTGTGCATGGGGTTCGTCGATTCAAGTGATGCGCGGGCTTCGTCGCGTGTGCGGCCGGTCTTTTCGACAATGTTGTCGATCGAACGCTCGGTCATTTCGGTATCCAGAAATCCGGGGCAGATCGCGTTTACGGTGATCCCCTTGCGGGCGAACTCAAGTGCGGCGGATTTGACCAATCCGATAACCCCGTGTTTGGCCGCCGCATAGGGGGCAACATAAGGATACCCCTTTAACCCTGCCGTCGAGGCGATTGCGATAACGCGCCCCCAAGGTTTGCCTTGCATGGCGCGCAGGCCCTCGCGGAACGTCAGAAAACTGCCAGTAAGGTTGATGTCTACCATGTGTTTAAAATCGGCAAGTTGGGTTTTCACCAACGGAGCGCTTTGGGAAGCGCCTGCATTTGCAATGACGATATCGGGTGCTGCATCTTCCATCAGGGCCGCCATCGCGTCTTCATCGCAAATATCACAAACCTTTGCGCTGATATTTACGTGCTGTGCGGCGATGTCTTGCAGCGGGGCCAACCTGCGACCGCAGATAACGACCCGCGCACCGGCGTTGGCCAAGTCCAATGCAATCACCGCGCCAACGCCGGTTCCCCCGCCTGTAACGACAGCGGTCTTGCCTGATAGGTTCATGCGCGCATGCTCCGTTCGCGTTCGGCCAGTGTGTTTGCCTGACGACGCCCACCCTCATATGGGGCTGGCCATTTTTGTTCTTCGTCGCCCAGTTCAACTGCGGCATGGAGTGTCCAGTAAGGATCGGCCAGATGTGGACGGGCCAACAGCACCAGATCAGCCCGGCCTGCCATCAGAATGGAGTTGACGTGGTCGGGTTCGTAGATGTTACCGGCAACCAATGTGGGCAGGCCGACTTCCTGGCGTACGCGGTCTGCAAAAGGGACCTGGAACATGCGCCCGTAAATCGGTTGTTCGGCTTTGTCCGTTTGACCTGACGATACGTTTATCGCATCAGCGCCCGCCTGTTTGAACTGCGCCGATATTTGAACAGCATCGTCTGGAGTGACGCCGTCTATTCCCATCCAGTCATGGGCAGAAATGCGGACGGTCATTGGCTTGTTGGCTGGCCATGCCGCGCGCATCGCCTTGAACACTTCGAGCGGATAGCGCATCCGGTTTTCGACGGATCCGCCGTAGTCGTCTTGCCGTTTGTTCGTGATAGGCGAGATAAACGAAGCCAGCAGATAGCCATGCGCACCGTGCATTTCGATCATGTCAAAGCCGGCCGCGTTGGCCGCATGCACGCTCTCGACAAATTGCTGGGTCACAAGGTCCATGTCGGCGCGGTCCATTGCTTTCGGAACGGCATTTCCCTCCATCAGCGGAATTGCCGATGCTGAAAGGAGCGGCCATGAAGCGGCTGCGGACAGCGGTTGGTCGATGCCGTCCCATGCAAGGCGGGTCGATCCCTTGCGGCCAGCGTGGCCAATCTGTGCGCAGATTTTTGCGTCGGTTTCAGCGTGGGCGAAGTTTACCAGACGCGCCCACTCCGCCACTTGATCTTGCCCGATACAGGGGCACCCCGGGGTAATGCGACCGTCCATTGACACGCAAAGCATTTCTGTAAACACCAGACCCGCACCGCCTTTGGCGCGTTCGGCGTAATGCGCAAAATGCCAATCATTCGGCATCCCGCCCTTGGCCTTGTATTGAGCCATAGGCGACACAACGACACGGTTCTTCAATTCCATATCGCGCAGTTTGAACGGTGCAAACATTGGCGTGCGCGCGGAATCATTACCGGCTTTATTTTGGAACCATCTCTCGGCGGATGCCAACCACTTGGGGTCACGTTCGCGCAGGTTTTCATGGCTGATGCGCTGAGACCGGGTGAGCAGTGCGTAGTTGAATTGCATCATGTCGAGATCAAGATAACGCTCAAGCTCTTCAAACCACTCGGTGGAATTTCGCGCGGCAGATGTTACCCGCAAAACCTGAAGCTTCCGTTCGTCCTGATAGGTTTGCAATGCAACGTCCAACGGATTGTCCGAGCAAAGCTGGTCTGCCAGCATGATCGCACTTTCCATGCCGAGCTTGGACCCTGACCCGATCGAAAAATGCGCAGTCGCCGACGCATCGCCAAGCAGAACTACGTTGTCAAAATACCAGTTCTCACAGGTCACGCGGGGGAACTGAATCCACGCCGATCCTCTGATGTGGTTTGCGTTTGTCATCAGCGCATGACCGCCTAGGTGCTGTGCAAATATCTTTTCACAAAGTGCAATGCTTTCAACCTGTGTCAGATCAGCGAAGCCAAAAGCATCAAACACTTGCGGGCTGCATTCGACGATAAATGTAGCAGTATCGTCGTCAAATTGATACGCATGCGCCCAAATCCAGCCGTGCTGGGTTTTCTCGAAAATAAAGGTAAAGGCGTCATCGAATTTCTGGTGGGTGCCGAGCCAAACAAAATGGTTCAGGCGCGTATCAATTTCGGGTTCGAATTTATCTGCATACAATCGCCGTGTTTGGGAATTCAGCCCATCTGCTGCGACAACGACATCGCACTCACGGCGAAGGTCTTCGATTTTGTCCGGCGATACGTCGGTTTCATAAGACAGGGTGACGCCGACTTGGCGTGCCCGTTCCTGAAGAAGCAACAACAGCACCTTACGGCCTATCCCCGCAAAGCCGTGCCCGCTTGACGTCATAACTTCGTCGCCACGCACGACTTTCACGTCATCCCAATAGGCAAAGTTTTCGCGGATCATTTGGTCAGACACTGGATCGTTTTGACCAAGGCTCGACATTGTTTCATCTGAAAGAACAACGCCCCAACCGAACGTATCATCGGCGCGGTTGCGTTCGTAAACGGTGATGTCATGGGCGCTGTTGCGCAGCTTCATCGAAATGGCAAAATAGAGGCCTGCGGGACCGCCGCCTAGAACCGAAATTTTCATAGCACGCTTTGCTCCGTATGATTTCTTTGAGTTTAGCAGGGCCTATTTTTACTTCAAGTATAAAGTAGTTTCGAGCAGTGGCAGTTGCGGAATATGTGCCGCTATACTCAAAACATAAGTACATTTGCGGCCATGTCCCGTTTGGCTGCTATGTTCACTTTATATTTTAAGATTGCAGGGCCGTGCAGATTTATGCCCATGCCTGATCTGGGTCGGGTAGGGGGATCGCGTCCAGCAGTTCTCTGGTGTAGGCGGCTTGTGGCGCGTTAAACAGCTGTGCCGTCGGCGCGGTTTCAACGATTTCGCCATGGTGAAGTACGATGATATCTGAACATAGCCTACGGATTACGGATAGGTCATGGCTGATAAACGCGAGCGTCAGACCGAGTTCGCGGACCAGTTCGTCAAGCAGGCTCAGGACTTGTGCCTGACTGGAAACATCAAGGCCGGAGACAATTTCGTCGGCCAGAATGAAGTCGGGCCGCAGCGCAATTGCCCGCGCAATGCCAACCCGTTGCCGTTGCCCGCCCGACAGCTCGTGTGGGTATCGTTTGGCAAATGAGCGGGGCAAGCCAACCATATCAAGCGCTTCGTCAACGCGGGCGCCGATCCCATCCAGCCCCTGCAACCGTAGGGGAGAGGCGATGATGGTGCCCACTCTTTGTCTTGGGTTCAAAGATGACATCGGATCTTGGAAAATCATCTGAAAACGATGGCGCATCGGACGCAGTGTGGCCTCCGGGGCGTGCGTAATATCAACGCCATCAAATTCGATCTTACCAGTGTCGGGTTCGATCAGGCGGAGCATCGCGCGGCCAAGCGTGGATTTTCCGGAGCCGGACCCGCCGACAATCCCCAAGACGGCGCCTTTGGGGATGTCGAAACTTATCCCTTTCAGGACTTCAATGCGCGGGGCGCGACCAACCAGTGGTTTACGGGCCATGTCGGCAAAGCTGAGACGAAGGTCCTTAACACGGTAGATCATAAGGTGTTCCTGATGTCGTGATAGTGGATTTCGTTGGCTAATCCTTCGACGATCTCATCCGAGACTGAGGTCAGCAGGCTGTCGGGGTTGGTGTAGGTTGGGGTCGCGGCCAGTAGGGCGCGGGAATAGGGATGGATTGGCCTTGTGAAGAAACGCCGCATATTGGCGTTCTCGATGATCTTTCCCGCATAAAGCACACTAAGGGTATCGCAGACCTTGCTGACGACGCCCAAATCATGGGTGACGAACAACAGGGCCGTGCCGTGCCGCGCCTGCATATGTGCGATCAGCTTCAGGATTTGTTTTTGCACCGTCACATCAAGAGCGGTGGTAGGTTCGTCCGCAATGATCAATTTCGGCTCTGCGGCAAAAGCAGATGCGATCAAGATGCGCTGGCGCATGCCGCCTGACAACTCGTGGGGATAGCTGCGCATCACGCGGGCAGGGTCGGGGATGTGAACTTGTTCCAGCAACTCTATCGCGCGCGCAGTTGCGTTTTGTTGGCTCCAGCCCAGAATCTCCACGAGACGGGAGGTGATTTGCGGGCCTATCCGCTTGGATGGGTTAAGCGCAGTGAGCGGATCTTGTGGTATCAGCGCAGCAATCGCACCTATCTTCTTGCGCCGCTCTTTGGGGGTCAGCTTTAGCAAATCGACACCGTCCATCCAGATTTCGCCGCCCGTAATTTCAATTTTATGTGGCAGAGTTCCCAAAACGGCCTTGCCGATCATCGACTTGCCTGCGCCGCTCTCTCCAACCAGCCCATGGACCTGACCTGCCGCAACATCGAGGCTGACGTTGCGCAAAATCCGCACGCCGTTCGGCAATGACACGGACAGGTTTTTGACCGTTAGGTACCCGTTCATCGGAGCACCGGATCAAAACGGTCTTTGAGACCTTCGCCAAGTTGTGAAAAGCTCAGAACCGTTAGGAATAAAGCAAAGAGAGGGAATATAAGGACCCACCATGCTTGATGTACAGATGTGCGCCCCTCTGAAATCATGCTGCCCCATGTCGGGCTATCCGTGCTGATTGATAAATTCACAAAGCTCAAAATTGCTTCGACGATCACGGCAATGCCCATTTCCAGCGTAAGCAAAACGACGATGGTAGGAACCACATTGGGCAATATTTCCTTGAGCATTGTAGAGAAGCGGGGACGGCCCGACACTTGTGCAGAGGCGACGTAGTCCATCGCGCTTTCCCCCATTGCTTCGGCGCGGATCACCCGTGCGAACCGGGTCCAGTCGATCACAACAATAGCGATGATGATTGACGAAAGGCCTGTGCCCAGTACCGCGATCAACAGGATCGCAAAAAGCACGGGGGGAAAGGCCATCCATATCTCGATGAAGCGCGAAATGATAAGGTCGGGCCAGCCGCGATAATATCCTGCAATCAACCCGAGTGTCGCGCCGATCAGACACGTCAAAGTGCCCGCCACCAACGCGACGATCAGCGCAAGCTGTGCCCCGTAAAGCATGCGCGAAAGGACGTCGCGCCCCAGTGAATCCGAGCCCAAGGGATATCCTGCCTCAGATCCTTCGACCCAGAAGGGCGGCAACCTTGAGGCAAACAAATCTTGGGCCAACGGATCCTGCGGTGCAAAGACAGGCGCAAAAACCGCGCCCAAAACCAAGAGAGCAAGCCAGCCACCAGAAAGCCAAAGACGCAGGCCGAGGGGGCGGCGCATATCACCGCGCGCATCACGCATGACGCAGCCGCGGATTTAACAAAGTATAGAGCATATCAACCACCAGATTAACTGCTGTAAACAGCAGGGCAAAAAGCAAAACAATGCCTTGGATAAGAGGGAGATCGCGGTTGACGACCGCGTCGATTGCCATGTTCCCCAAGCCTTCATAACTGAATAAGCGTTCGATAATGACCGTTCCGCCGATCAGGAACGTGAACTGCACGCCGACCAAAGTCATGGTGGGGAGGATGGCGTTTGGTAAGGCTTCGCTGCGGATCACGCGCCGCTCGCTGTATCCCTTTGTGCGGGCCAGCGTAACATAGTCCAGATGCATGGTTTCCTTGAGCGACTGCTTCAGCAGCTGCGCAATGATTGCAGATAACGGGATCGCCAGCGCCATTGCGGGCATGAACATGTGCCCGACAAGATCGCCCAATACATCAAAGCGAAGTCGAAAGAGCGCCTCGAACAAGTAGAAATTTGTGGTGAAGTCTATGTTCAGACTGGGCGATACCCGGCCCGAGATGTGAAAGACCGGCCACAGCACGCCAAACAGCAGGATCAGGACCAGACCCCACAGAAAGTCGGGAACAGAGAGGGCAATTCCTGAAGCCACGTCAATGGCGCCCTCGGATTTGGTGCCGCGCAAACGCGTCCCGGTCAACGCAAGAACGCCCCCGATCGTACAGGCGATCAGCAGCGCCACAATCGACAGTTCCAGTGTCGCGGGCAGTCGCCCGAGGACAAGTTCGGAAACTGGCTGGCGCGTCGTAATGGACGTACCAAAGTCACCCTGCAAGATGCCGCCCATCCATATCATGAATTGTTCGGGGATGGATTTATCCAAACCGTATTGCACTTGCAGTCGTGCGATATCGGCGTCTGTCGCGCCGGGCGGCAGCATCATCGCGATGGGGTTTCCGGGCACAACGCGGATGACAAAGAACACAATGACCGCAACGCCAAACAAGGTAAGGCAAGTGTTGGCAATGCGTGAAATGAGCGTGCGAATAAGTTTCATAAAGGTCCAGAATTGCAGCGGCAGGTTTGGGCGCGCGGTTACCGCGCGCCCCTCGGGCCATTACCCGCGCGTCATCAAATGCGGCAACAACGCACCAGAGCGATGCGGGACGACCTTAACGCCGTTCGCATGCACAATCGGTTGCACATATTGCAGCAGCGGGATCACCTGCGCTTCGGCGGCAATATGTCGGTCGACCTCTTTCCAGCCTGCGATACGCTTTTCCTCATCCGGCTCGGCCCAAAGTGGCAAGATCATGTCGAACGTGTCTTGGCCGTCCCAAACGGAGTGAGGGGAGGGGCCGAACATCGCAAAACCGGTAGAGGTTGTCGGGTCACCAACTGCGTTGCCCCAGTTGTAAAAGGCAGCTGGTGCCAGCTGATCTGCGGCGCGCAGTTCAAAGTGTTTCGCAATCTCGTACACTTCGATTTCCGCTTCGATCCCGACGCGGCGCCATAGGCCTACGATTGCCTGAACCATTTCATAATCTTTGGGTTTGAAACCGCGTGTCGACTGGATGGTGAATTTGACAGGGTTCTCAAGGCTATAACCCGATGCTGCCAGCAGTTCCTTTGCCAGCTCGGGGTCATACGCGACCTTGATGGAGTCGTCGTAGGCTGCATAATCGGGCGTCTGCAATGTATCGATGGCAACGCCGTACCCAGACAGCAGGCGATCAATGATCAGTGGTTTATCGATGGCATGTGCTGCCGCTTTGCGAACATTGGGGTCGGTCATCACCTCAATATCGTTGAGGAAGATCATAGCGATGTCGGAAATCGGGGTCGTAATTCCCGTCAGCCCGTCTTTTCCTTTTAGACGGTCAAATTCTTCGTACGGGACTTCCAGTGTGACATGGGCATTACCGGATTCGACTTCGGCCACGCGGCTGGCTGCATCTGTGACAAATTTGATGGTGACGGTTTTGAATTCGGGCGCGCCGCCCCAGTAATTTTCATTCGCCTTAAGGCGCACAAACGCGTTTCGTTCGAATTTATCGACCATGTAGGGGCCTGTGCCAATCGGCGCAGCCTCAAACCCGTCGGCGCCGACTTCTTCTATGTACTTTTTGGGCATCACATAGCCGGTCAGGAAGGACATCCATTTGAAAAACGTGGGCTCGTACTCTTTGACATCTGCGGTGACGCGGTTGCCTTCTGCTTTGACGTTCTCAATCTTACCCCAGATGAATTGGATCGGGTTGCCTGTCTCTGGATCGGCCGCGCGGGTTAGGGACCATGCAACATCTTCTGCACTGAACGGATCGCCATTATGCCAGATCACCCCTTCGCGCACGTCCATCCAAATCTGGGTAAGGTCATCATTCCAGCCCCATGCCGTGATAAGGCCGTCACCAAAGCTAAGATCAGGATTTTGTAGGATGAAGTTGTCAAAAACAGATTGGTAGATCCCTTGAATGGTCGGGTTTACGCCCGATGGACCAACGGTGGGGTCCCAGCTGGGCAGATTGACATTATACGCGATGACCAATTCGTCGATGGATTGGGCAAAGCCGGGCATCGAAACCGCGCTCAGGGCGGCGGCAGCGACGGTTGTTTTCAGAAAGCTACGTCTCGTATTCGACATGTTCTATTTCCTTTGTTGGGTTACTCTTCTTTTTAACGGGCGAGCTTCTTTGCGAGCATCGTCCCCGGGCCTGCGCCCGTACCGCCACCTGGCCAGACAGCGGCTCCGGTGTGATATAGATTGCGGATCGGCGTGGTGCCGTCGGCATAGCCCCGTGCGGGGCGATTGAAAAAATTCTGGTGTAAATGATGGCTTCCGCACACCTGATCGCCACCAACAAGATTGGGATTGTCCGCCTCGAGCATTGCCGGCGTCACGATGTGTTTGCTCAGGATATGCGCGCGGGTGCCGGGTGCGTACCGCTCCAGGATGTCGAGCGCGCGCTCGGCAAAAGGTAGTGCTGCGTCCTCCCAGTGCGTTGACGCAATTTGGCCGGCCGCGTCCCCCTTTATCACTCCGGGAGCCATTCGCACTTGGAGCCAAAGCACGTGTTTACCCTTGGGGGCACGCGACGGGTCCACCACTGTCGGCTGTCCACATACAACGACGGGCTCGTCAGGGAGCAGCCCGGCCATCGCCTGTGTATAGGTGCGGGCCATCTGATCCATCGAGGGCGCCAAATGCACATAGGCGAATTTCTTTAGCTCTTGGGCTTTCCAGTTTGGCAGCGCGTCCATCGCAAGGTGGATCATCATAGTGCCGGGCGCGTGCTGAAAGTCGCGCATCGCTTTTTCGTGCCGCGCCTCGCCTGTGCCACCCGTCAATTCGATAAGAGCAGCGGGAGAGACATTCGCGATCACAGCCTTGGCGGCCGGGATGAACCTGCCGTCTTGCAGGATAATTCCGGTTGCACGTTCGCCGGCCTGTTCGATGCCAACAACCGGAGCGTTGCAGATGACATCCCCGCCACGCGCCTTGATCATTGCGACCATCGCAGTTGTTATTGTATCGGCCCCACCTTTGCCCAAGACCATGCCAAAGGCTTGACCGGCCATGGCCTCAAGATACGGAAACACCGCACCGCCCGCGATGTCGGGTGCAAAATCAAGGTGCATGCCCCATGCTGCAAAAGTTGCTTTTACCTGCTCGTTTTCAAAAGTCTGGTTCAGCCATGCGCGTGGAGATTTCAGCAAGAATTGTGCCAGATCAATCGCGCCGCCCGTGCCTTTGGCTCGGAATGTCTTCCACGCGGCTGAAGAAACTGCGCGAAAATTCATCGGCGTGCCGAGGATGCCCAAAATAGGGGCGACATCGGCAAAAAATTTGCCGGACATCTCGGTCCAGGCGTGGGCGTCTGCATGTGAAAAGCCCTTGATGCGGGCTGTCGTCAGGGCCGTATCGGTTGAGACACCCAGCCAGCGACCATCAGGAAAAGCGGATGCGAAAGGGTGCGCCACGGGAACAAACGCCAGCCCGTGATTCGCCAATTCTGCCCCGTGTTCGGTATGAAAAGCGGATCCGGCAAACAGGGAAAGGTTCATCGCAGCCCAATCGTGACGAAAGCCGGATTGGGTGTATTCCCCTGTTTTTACTGCGCCACCCGGCGTTTCAGCCTGTTCATAAACAACGACTTTCCACCCCCGCGACGCAAGGTGGCACGCACACGCCAGGCTATTGTGACCGGCCCCGATGAAAATTGCGTCTGGCTCGTTAGGAATTGACCTGTCCCCCATGCAAACATGCTTCACTACTTGCAAATGCATATAATATGTAAAGATAATTGCAAATGCATATAACCTTGTCTAGCGTGAATCATAATTGGAACCAGCGGTTCGTTCCGCATGAACAACAGGGAGACAGAAATTGAACGCATCCGATACATTAGGTGCCTTGGCTGGCATGATCGCCTCTGGCGGCGTCGAAATTGTAGACTGCACAGGCGTCTTGGGGCCGAATACACCGATCCTGCAATTACCGCCGGATTTCGCCAAAAACACACCCAAGGTCGAAATTCACAAAATTTCGGAATACGACAATGACGGCCCGTTCTTTGCGTGGAACTGGATGGTGCTTGGCGAACATTCCGGCACACATTTCGATGCGCCACACCATTGGGTAACCGGCAAAGACCATGCCGATGGCTTCACTGACACACTTGATGTGCAGCGTCTGATAGCCCCCGTAAATGTCATTGATTGCGCGGCCCAAAGTGCAGCAAACGAGGATTTCCTGCTGACGGCTGACCTTATCAAGACCTGGGAAACCGAACATGGGGCAATTGGTTCAGGCGAATGGGTCGTCATGCGGACTGATTGGGACAAGCGCGCAGATGACGAGGGGCGGTTCCTGAACGCGGATGAAAACGGACCACATAGCCCCGGGCCCACGCCTGACGCGATTGAATACCTGTTGAGTAAGGGGATCGTCGGTTGGGGAACGCAATGTATCGGGACAGATGCGGGGCAGGCTGGTGGCATGGATCCTGCTTATCCGGCGCATAATCTGCTTCACCGTGATAATTGCTTTGGCCTCGCTTCATTGGCCAATCTGGACAAACTGCCTGCGAAGGGTGCGATATTAGTCGCGGCGCCTCTTAAGATCGAGCACGGTACAGGATCACCCATCCGCGCACTTGCGCTGGTTCCAAAGGGGTAGCTGTAGTGGCGGACATAGATCATCTGATTATTGGCTCGGGCATCAATGCGCTGGTCGCGGCGGCTATGCTGTCGCGGAAAGGGGATAAGGTCCTTGTTATCGAGCGCGAGGATCAAATCGGGGGCTGCATGCGTACCGATGAAATTACCCTGCCGGGCTTTCATCATGATGTTATGGCCGCCACATTCGTTCTGTTTATTACAGGGCCCGCCTATGCCGCTTTGGCAGATGATCTGGCGCAGCACGGGCTTGAATTTTGCCACACGCAGCACCCTACGGCGGTGCTGCGTCCGGACGGGCGATCGCTCGTGCTGAGCATGGACCGAAATAAAAACGTGGCAACGTTCAACGCAGTTTCCGAGGGCGACGGAGACCAGCACGCTGTCGATGTGGAGGGAATTGAAAAAGACGCGGATTTTCTGTTCTCTCTTTTGGGCCAGCCGCTGTGGTCCCGCGCGGCGGTTATGATATTGGCCAAACGGGTCTGGAAGCAGGGCTTGAACGGCACCAAAGCATGGTTCGGAGACGCGCTTGAGCCAGCCCGTGGGTGGTTAGAGACACGCTATGCTTCGGAAGATGTGCAAGCTTTGTGGGCGCCTTGGGTTTTGCACACAGGCCTCACGCCCGAAGCGACCTACAGCGGGCAGATGGCCCGCGTGATTGCCTTTGCGCTTGAGGCTGCTGGCGCGCCGATCGTCAAAGGTGGCGCTGGGCAGGCGGCCCAGGCGTTTGCCGGTCTGATCCGTGCGAATGGTGGTGAAATCCGGACAAGCACAGAGGCCGCACGCATCGTCACGCAAGGCGGCAAAGCGATTGGGGTCGAAACCTCAAGCGGAGAGATGATCACGGCGACCAACGTGATTGCGAGCACATCGCCGGGGCAGCTGTATGATGATCTGCTGACCGGCAAGGCGATGGAAAAGGGGAAAAGCGAGAAGAAGTTCAGGTATGGCCGCGGCAATTTTCAGCTGCATTATGCACTCGATGGCCTTGTGGATTGGGCCGTTGAGGGGCTGGCTGATGTGGCGTTGATCCATCTCGCGGATGGAATCGACTCCGTTTCAAAATCCAGCAACGAGGCCGAACGAGGGATGCTGCCTGCGACGCCGACGATTTGTGTGGGTCAGCCCAGTCGCATGGATGGTACGCGTTGCCCTGATGGCAAGTCGATCTTGTGGCTGCAAATTCCTGACGCGCCGACTAAAATTAAGGGCGATGCCGCAGGTGAAATTGAAACCACCGGCAGCTGGGATGTCGCCACGCGCGAAGCTTTTGCTGACCGGATCGAAGCGATCCTGGCAAAACACATCCGTAATTTTTCGACGATCAAGTTAAAGCGAGCCGCCTATTCCCCTGCGGATCTTGAGGGGCTTAACAACAATTTGGTTGGGGGAGATCCGTATGGCGGGGCCTGCACGTTGGATCAGTTCTTTGTTTGGCGCCCTGCTACTGGACAGGTGAATAACGCGACCCCGATAAAAGGCCTGTATCATATTGGCGCTGCGACCCATCCAGGTCCTGGTTTGGGCGGAGGGTCCGGGCTTAACGTCGCTAAATCGCTAGGAGCCTAAAGATGAGAGGCGCGGGAAGTGTAATGGAATTTCAGATCATCCGGTCAGTAAGTAATTTGAGGTTGAAGCAGATGTGAGAATTTTTTGACGTAGGAATTCTGATTTCGGATGCTGTGCGCGTTTGCGCCAAAAAGTGATCTTGATGTCTGTGGGGATTATTTTTGTTTTATAACGAATAATTAAGCGTGAAATTTGATGTGGATGCGCTGCCATTTCCACAACCTTTTTGAAGATTGGTATCTACCTGAGATCAGGCATAATACATTAAGCTTGAAATAAAAATACGGCCACTCTAGCATCGTTATCGCAACGGGGCGCGGGGCTAAGCCGTCGCGCCAAAGTGCATGGCGTATCTATACGCTCTTGCCGCCACGGATATAAAAATTGCTCCGCCGCAAGGCTTAAGCACTCAAAAGGACTACCCATGCGTACAGACGTTCAGCACTTTAAATGTGAAATTTCAAACGGGATCGCGACTGTCGCGCTTGACCGGCCTGATCGAAAGAACCCGCTTAGCTTTGAAAGTTATGCCGAGCTTCGTGATTGGTTTCGGGATCTGCACTATGCAGATGACGTTCAGGCCGTTGTTTTTGCATCCAATGGCGGCAATTTCAGTTCTGGCGGTGACGTGCATGATATCATCGGACCGCTGACGCGTATGTCGATGAAGGAGCTGTTGAATTTCACGCGAATGACAGGTGATCTGGTCAAGGCTATCATCAATTGCGGCAAGCCCGTCATCGTAGCGATTGACGGCGTCTGTGTCGGGGCGGGCGCGATTATCGCCATGGCGTCAGATCTTCGCGTGGCAACGCCAGAGGCCAAGGTGGCCTTTCTTTTTACCCGGGTCGGTCTGGCGGGCTGTGATATGGGGGCTTGTGCGATTTTGCCGCGTATTATCGGGCAAGGGCGCGCAGCCGAACTGTTGTATACTGGCCGTTCAATGTCTGCCGATGAGGGGCACGCATGGGGTTTCCATAATAGTGTTGTTGCCGCGAATGACCTGTTGGGCGAGGCAACCGCCTTGGCAACCCGTATCGCTGCAGGGCCGAATTTCGGCAATATGATGACTAAAACGATGTTGGCGCAGGAATGGTCCATGTCGATTGAGCAGGCCATCGAGGCAGAGGCGCAAGCCCAGGCGATTTGCATGAAGACCGCTGATTTTGAGCGGGCCTACAACGCTTTTGTCGCAAAAGAAAAACCAGTATTCGAGGGCAACTGATGTCTGATGCAACCTTTCTGACATGGCCCTTCTTCGAGGAGCGTCATCGCGCGCTGGCCACCGATCTGGACGGATGGGCGACACGGGAACTGGCCCATATCGATCACACCGATACGGATGCGGCGTGCCGCGCGTTGGTGCGGTCTTTGGGCGAGGGGGGGTGGTTGCAGCACGCCGCCGTCGACCCCAAGGGGACCGGCTCACTCGATGTGCGCACGCTGTGCCTGATCCGCGAAACGTTGGCCCGACACGATGGCTTGGCCGATTTTGCCTTCGCGATGCAAGGCCTCGGCACGGGTGCGATTTCCTTGTTCGGAACAACCGCGCAGAAAGAGGCTTGGTTGCCATTGATCCGTACGGGGCAGGCGATATCGGCCTTTGCACTAACAGAGCCCCGCTCGGGGTCTGATGTTGCGAACTCAACCATGACTGCCACGCGGGATGGTGACAGCTATGTCCTGAATGGTGCCAAGACATGGATCAGTAACGGTGGCATTGCAGACGTGTACACCGTTTTTGCGCGTACAGGCGATGGTGATGGTGCGCGTGGGCTGTCAGCATTTATCGTGCCTGCCGACACTCCCGGGCTTGAGATTGCCGAGCGGCTAGAGACAATCGCACCGCATCCACTGGCCACTTTGCAGTTTACGGATTGCCGTATCCCCGCAAGCGCGATGATCGGTGACAGCGGTGCTGGGTTCCGTATTGCTATGTCGGTTTTGGATGTGTTCCGCTCGACTGTTGCGGCGGCGGCTCTTGGCTTTGCACGGCGTGCGCTTGACGAGTCAATCAAGCGGGTTACAACCCGCCAAGTGCAAGGGGCCCCCTTGTTCGATCTCCAGATGGTTCAGGGCCACATTGCAGATATGGCGGTGGACGTCGACGCAAGTGCATTGCTGATCTACCGCGCGGCGTGGACCAAAGACAGCGGCGCCCCAAGGGTCACCCGCGAAGCCGCGATGGCTAAACTATTCTCTACAGATCAGGCGCAGAAGGTCATTGACCGGGCAGTGCAACTGCATGGCGGCGACGGGGTAAAATCTGGTGAAACGGTTGAAAAGCTGTACCGCGAGATCCGCGCCTTGCGCATCTATGAGGGCGCCTCAGATGTTCAAAGGGTCATAATTGCCCGTCAAACTGTAGGTCAGTGAGGCGATGCAGGCTTTGGGTGGTCCGCTCAGAGCCTGCGGCGGGCGCTGTTTGGTTCGTTGGGAAAGTTGTTCCATGCTAGATCAAAGTGCCCACATAGGTACTTTCGCGCGGGACAATCTTTCCCCGATTGATCAATGGCCAGAATCCAAGCTTGAGGGGTTTGATTATCCTGACAGGCAGGATGTTGGTTCCGAGCTGACTGACGCGATGGTTGCCAAGGGTTTTCGGGACTTTAAAGCACTGATCGGAAATGGCTGGCAGCGGACGTATAAAGAGCTGACCGATCGGACCAACCGTATTGCGCATGTGCTGGTTGATGAATTTGGCGTCCAGCCGGGAAACCGCGTTCTTGTCAGATCGGGCCACAAATCCAGGATGTGCGGGACGCCTAAACCGGGGCCTTTGGCGATGAGGGCGCTTTTCGGATTGATCATGAGGATGAAAATATGAGCTTTAACTTCAATCAAAAGGTGCTGTTCAAGCACTGCGATCCTGCTGGAATTGTTTTTTACCCTCGTTATTTCGAGATGATAAACGATTGCGTGGAGGCGTTTTTCGAAGAGATCGGATTGCCGTTCGAGGTATTGCTAAAGACGGCCGGTGTGCCAACGGCGCAGATATCCACTTCTTTTCAAAGCCCGAGCCGTCACGGTGATGCGCTGGTCATCCAGTTGACTGTCAAACGCATCGGTAGGTCTAGTCTTGATTTGTCGTTCGAGGCCATGTGCGGCGCCGAGGTCCGTTTCACTGCGGAATCTACTTTGGTCTACACCGATTTAAACGGCCGTGCCCAACCTTGGCCCGAGGCGGTAAGAACCAAGTGCGCGCAGTACTGATTGCCGCACGCTGATGTTCGAGCAGGGGCGGGGGACATTAATTGGGAGTGAGCCCCGCGCAACTTGCGTGCTGTCGGGGTTCCTTCATCCTTTTATGATAATATTGGCTTCGCGCAGCGAGTAGAATATTTCCCCGTATCCGTTCTCCCAAGCTTGGCAGGGCATCGCATAGCGATGTCCCTAGAGGGGCTTCTGAAAGACTGGCGCATGGGTCTAGAAGAATTGGACCTGTTTGGGCGCTTGCAAGGTCGCCGATTTGCGCGACAGGGGGCGGTACTTGAAAGCTGCGCCTTTGCAGATAAAATTTCAGAAATTGTGTTTACGAATGTTGCGGAGCATTTTTTGAAGAGTGGCAACAAAGGCTTCGCGTTCATCTTGCGTGATGCCTTTGAACATGGCGTCGCTTGCGCTGGACATGTGCGGCCACAGGCTGTCGTTTGCCTCGTGACCTGCCTGGGTTAGAAATACATGAAACGCGCGGCCATCATCTTGGTTGGCCTTTCGTACAATCAACCCGTCTTTTTCCAGCCCATCGAGTGCGCGACTGAGTGTCGACTGCTCAACCACGGCATAGACGGCCAGCTCGCGGATCAAGATACCATCGTGAACGGACAAAACCGCCAGAGTACGCACCTTTGGCGTTGTTAACCCTAATGAGACCATTTCAGCGCGAAGCGCCGAGTTATAACGCCCCATAATGCGGTTCATCAGATAGGGTGGGAAGTTTTCTAGGCCAAGGGCTCTAACACTCGTCGGGTCATTGCTCATATGGTCAAAATGTCCAGATATTGTCGGTCCTAGTTCAATTCTATTCCCGGCATTTACATTTACGAAGGCAGGAATGGAACCAGCATCGGAAAGAGCAGTAGCAGTTTCAACCGCACGATGTCCATCATCCAAAAGACCGTCACGCCTTTGGAATAGTCGCCGTGGCAATATCTCCTACAATGCGTTTCAGAACGAAAAATTTAGATCGGCCGGTGGCGCTATCAAACTTATTTCGGTGACACCGACACCGATGATGCCAAACCCAAGCGCGGTAACTAGCGGAACGAAGATCGGAACCGTTCACCGCAGCATGGACATGCTTTCAAAAACACACCCCAGCGCGATGTGTCCGTTTGAATGGGCCCAAGTTTGCTGGACACCTTTCTGGTTCACATTGCGCTGTGGTCGAAGATGTCCCGTCTGGCATTCTTGCGGTTTTTACATACGTAGGCGTATGGTTTCAGGTTTCAGCAGCAGCGTTGTGATGTCAATTGCCGCGCCTGCTCATGGAATGCCCGATGTTGTGGGCCCGTAGGAACACCGCCCAATCCGGGCTGGTGTATTGCAAGCCTTGGTCTGTCTGGATCACGACCGGATGATTGGGCTTGCGTCGCGAAACGGGCATGAGCAGCACCTGAAGCACAGGGTCAGTAGGCTCGTGCAACGGTATCGTCGCGGGGCCTTTCAATCACCGATATGAAGCATGACGGGGCGACGCCATTTTCGCTTGAAGCAGAATGTAGCCGCACCCAAGCCATATCCGCGCTGGTGGAAAGGCGGATTATTCCGCTGCTATTGCGCGCTCAACATCGGATTGTCCGTCGTCAGGGTTTTTGGAACCAAAGGCGGCTTAAACTAATAGAGAGTTCGGCTCATCTGGTTGATTGCATTATGCGGCGTGCTGGCGGTGATGCAAGCGTCGCGCTTCGAGTGTCTTTCGTT